>NFZD01010734.1_pt1 | contig 41685 bp, 40 predicted proteins | sample 1095381 | NCBI WGS metagenome assembly NFZD01 (sample SAMN03609891, study PRJNA323583) | gut metagenome | isolation source: feces | host: Rattus norvegicus | place: Denmark: Riget | collected 2013 | reverse complement strand
CCCAAGAATAAGTACCATCACCATTAGCATATAGTATCTGACCTTTTTCGGGAACTATGATCTGTCCACTTTCATCTGTAGGTAAATTAACTTTTTTATCTAAAGCCCTTCCTACATGTCCTGCACAAGCCGGTTTCCCCTCTTGAGTCAAAGTATGATCAACTTCAAGAACTTCGCCGCTATCTCCTTTTGTACCTTTTGGTATTGTAAATTTCAATCTGGCATTGTGTTGATCTCCTAAGTTTTCTACTATAGCCTCTGTACCTGGTTCTCCAGTAACAGTATCTACAACTACAACAGTAGCAGCATCTCCAGGAGGTCCTACTGGTCCTGGTATTCCTCCACCAATAGTAGTTTCTTCCCAAGTATCATCTGTACCAGGTTCTGAAGTTGTTTCGGTTTTAGCTTTATAATATTTATTATCATAGTATACTACTGTGCCTGGCTGATATGTTCCTGGAACCCATTTATCTACATATCCACCACCTGCAGTAAATCGACCAATCTCTTCCCATCTGATATTTTTATATTTTTTATAAAAAATACCAGATTTAATATCAATAGTTATATCGTTCCATTGTCCTGTATTAATATCAGGAGCCTCCCCATCAACAGTTAAAAAAATCTGCTGATTTGTAGGTTCCCATTTGATTTCAGCATCATCGCCAAGATATTTAAAGAAAGTTTTTTCTTCCTTTACAAATACAATAAGACTTTCATACGGGTATTTGATTTTATATAAATCATCAAAAGAATCTACAATAGTTCTTAAATCTACAGGAAGTTTACACAATACATCAAACCCAGTAAGACTTGGAACTCCCTCTTCAATATGATCAAGAGACCCTCTTCCAGATTCAAAATTATATGATATTTCTCCTACTGCAGCTAATTGAACCAAATATTCATTTCTATTTGCAAATACCGAATACTGTACATTAGATGTAACTGTAGGATCTGGTTTAATAGGAACCATTCCATTGTACATAAATGATCCAGTAATATCATCTTCATTTGCATCTGTTATAGACAAGACTTTGTTCCATGTATTAGGATATACAATACATGGGTGAAGTTTTGTATTTTCATATAATACATTATCTACGTTCATTCCTATAATATTTTGTATAGGACATAATCTCTTCTCTATGAGAGGAGAATTATTTCTAATAAGAGTATTAAAATAATTACTTGCTTTGGCATCATCAATAATAATACCATCTGGATTTAATATCTCTTCAAGATCACAATATCCGACAAATACAGGATATATAAAATCATAAGATAATAATGCAGATTTTATTGTTGATTTTCCATCAGATACAACAATCTGAAGTTTAGTATTAAAACTAAACTTTTCAACTTTTTGTTGATACTTATAAGTAGATCCAGGTGTAACTTTAACTTTAGTATCTTGAGATGTTGTTGTTCCAGTTTGTTTATCATATATCTTTAAAGTAATTGTAAGATCAGTTTTATCCCCAGCTATAATGCTAGCATTAATAAAAAACGGTCTTACTTCTTTAAACCTTTCAATATATATAGTCTTATCAGAGGTAACTTTAGAACCTTCGTGGTCAGTAATAAAACTAATTTCTGGAGCAGTATATGGAAATAAAATATCATCCAATATATCTTGCACTGAGGTTTCAGATTCTTCTGTAAATGAAGTTCCCGCAGGTATACCTCTGAAATTTCTTACGGTTCTATTATCATTTACATATGCAACTACAGGAGCTGATGTAAGGACATCAACTTCAGCTATAACTGCACCTGTATTAGGATCTAATAATTGAACCCTAGCTTTTTCAAGAGCCATTTATTTTCACCTCCTTTTAATCGGTAATTAATCTAAGTCCCATATTAGGACTAACTCTGATAACTCTTGGAAGTCCAGTAGATAACTGAGCTTCGATAGCATCTACTACTTTAATATAATAATGACCTTCAGGTCTTGATTCTACAGGTATATCAGGCTCACCTTTCTGAATAACGTGTATAACTGATGATTCTGCGGGAGCAGGTTGTTGACCAGCGCTTCCATCGGAAGCATTTATTTTATCTCGAATATACCCTAGCATCGTATCGACAGTAACTCGTAATGTTGCATTACCATCATCGATAAGCAATTCTTCTCTGCCACTTAATTTTGCAAGTGGGTTAAGTTCATGTATCTGTTTGGTTTCAAAAGTACCAGTAACTTCTCCAGCCATACTTATTCTCCACCTTTCTTTTAGATTTATTATATAGTTCTGCAATTCAAACATTCTGGTCAATTTATGAAGAGGTTTACTCTTTAGTCACAACATTCATGAAATACAATAATAGAATGGGAGTGTTAAAATGGCTAATTCTGATAATATATTTTTCTGGCATAGAGATGTCTTGTATAATAGCGGATCATCTGGTAAAATATCTGCAACAACCTTGTTAAAAAACAGTAATAGACGATAAAAGAAGGGATTCTATTATAGCCGAAACATTAATATGCCTTACAAACCAAGCATGGATAAATGGGACATTAAAAGATTATCTTGCATCAAACCCCGACCAAGTATGGGGTTTTGGAACTATTCATATATTTAACGTTATACCAAAGTTAGGTCCAAACGGCACTTGTCCTGCAGCAATTATAGATTGGAAAATTTTTGATAGTGAATGGTGGGGCAAATCAGTAAGAACTATGCTCACTTATATTAATGAACAAGGTACTGTAAGCGTAAAATGGACAGGAGTATAAGAGATAGGGAAGTACTTCCCTATCTCTTATTTCGTCAAATTGTTCTTCTTATTGTATCTGACGGCCTCACCCAAGTCACTGCTCGTCTGGCTCGTTGGGATTGATCTCCTATCCATACTTGTACACGTCTTGGTTTATTTGATATTCCCGTATGAGCAGTTTTAGCTATACCTGTTAATATCAAATCTTTTTGTTTTTCATTATCTAAATAATCAGTTCTACCCTTAGTTGTCAATTGAAAATGCAAAGGATTATTATTAGAATTAGGGTAAGTTTTATATATTTTATCCAAATCGTTTTGACTAAAATTTATAGTATTAGCACCCTTACCTACATTTATAGATGTAGAGAAACTGTGATTTCCGTAAGATGACCATATACGCAATACTAATGCATTTGATGATTCTGATGTAATATTTATAGTAAAATCATTGGAAAATATCATATTTCCTATACTTGTAATTCTTCCAATATCTAATGTGGTTGAATTGGTAACCACTACATTAGAATCTATTGCATCGTGGGTATCATCTGATATTCCTTGTATAGATAATTTATATGAGGTGTTGGGATTAAGATTTGTTATTTCAAAATCTCCATAATTAGAATCTACATTTTTAACTTGCCAATTACCACTATCTATTTTATACCATATCTGTTTAAGATTTATATCAGAAGCCCAATTGACAATAAATCCTTCTAGATTTCTTTGCTTAACTTTTGCTTGTATAGTTGGGGCCTGGTATCGTGTTCTTACTGAAAGATCTATGATATTGCTATTGCCAGCTTCATTTACAGCCTGAATCTGCATATTGTATGTGGTTCCGGCAGATAATCCAGTTACAATAAAAGATTTAGCCGCATCAGGTATCAATTTCCAAGAATCTCCCATATTATACCATGTCTCGGTAGGTTCATCTCCTTCTACCAAATCAAAAGCAAAACTTATAGAATCTGTACTTGCAGATACCCCACTATTCCCTTTATATGCATTTGTATTTCTCTGGTTTCCTAAAACTGGAGGCTCTACTGTTTTAAGATCAACTCTGGTTCCAGGTATTTCCCATCCAGGATCTTTATCTGCTTCTCCATTAGGAGATATTGTACATGATAAACCTCCCGTATCTTCAAACATAGAACACCTTGTCGCTAAATAGCATTGGGTGCATCCATTATTCAAATCTATTGTTATAGTGCCAGAGAAATCACGATAAATATTATTACCAGTTCCATCTACACCCGCAACTCTAGTAAAATCAAAAGTACCATCTTCATATAGTCTAATCACGTTTATATACATATGATAAAACGCAAAGTGCCCATAACTGCTAGTGGTACCCACGTCAATATATATTGTATTGTTATCCTGATCTACATATCCGCCTCGTATTTCCCAATCTGGAGAATCATGAACTAATTGTCCAACAGGATAATCATGATAAGTTCCCATATAATATCCTCCTTTTTAAATGAAAGTGATTATTAAATAGTGAAGAGGGCTAATACCTCTTCACTATTATATTTCTATATTGTTCTTCTGGCAGTATTAGATCTATCCCCAGTCCAAAATACGGCTCTATGGGGATTATTATTTCTATCACCCCACCAGACTTGACATCGCCTTGGTGAATTATTAACTCCAGCATGCCCTGTTTTTGCTATACCGGTAAGTGTAAGAGTTTTATCTTGTCGTGTATCTTGCCAATTTTTCCATTCACCTTTAGTGGTCAACAGAAAATGTATTGGTATTTGATTCGATTTTGGATAGCATCTATACATGTCATCTAATTGACTCTGTGTAGGATTAAAAGTGAATGTTCCTTCAGACACAGTGAATGTAAATCTAGGGCTTAGACTATTACCTTCCGTCCAAATTTCAAGTTGAAGAGGTCTAGAAGATTCGCTTTCTATTGTTACTTTGATAGGTAAGCCGAAAGTACAACTTCCTACAGAAGTAACGTGAGCTTTATCTAAAGTTGTTCCTTGTTTACTTATTGTATCTGACCCTATACTGTCATGAGCAGATGTAGATTGTCCCCAAAAATAAATGGTATGTGTAGTATTAGGATCAAACCATTTAGCTACAAACGATCCTGATCTTCCGGTCTGATTCAACTTTTGCCAAGAACCATTATCTATCTTATATTGGGTGTCACCTAAATCTACATTAGATGCCCAGCTTAGATTTATCTTTTCTAAATCTACACTATCCACATTTAAGGTTACGATAGGCTTGTTATTTTTAGTTCGTATAGTTATGGATGTTGATTCAGAGCTACCCATGCTATTTCTTAAATATACTGTCACAGTATATGAAGTTCCCGGACTCAATCCGGATATGTTGAATTGCGAAGTTTTTGCTATTTCTCCGCTAGCCCCATTACTGCAACTCCATACAATTACAGTATCGTCAGGTTTTCCCCAATCTGAAGTAGATACTCCAATAGTTAAAGAGTCTGTATTTGCAGATATACTAGCATTTCCATTATATGAATTATTATTAGTAAGTGTCGGTGTTGCAGGTTTATTACCTAACGGTATTGTCTCTACATTAATTAATCCAGAGGATAAACTCCATCCAGTAAAGTGGGCCCTAACTCCATTATTATGAGCTGTTTTATACCCAGGACCAGCAAATGATCCACATATACTACAAGCAGACCCCCATTGTTCATCTAATCTAAATTCATTGTTTGCAGTTACATCTATCGTTACATATGATACTGCGTAGCTTGGGAAAGTAAATACAAAAGGACCTACCTCGGACTCATGTATACTGGTAGTTAACGGTAAAGCCGCTTTGTAATCTGCGCCTTCTGTGGGCAATTGACCATTACACCTTACTGTTAAAAAACATTGTCCTGTTGTCCATCTCATAACAGATGATGTCAATGCAATCCATATGCTAATAACATACGCTGTATTATCTGCACTTGGCCTTATAGAATATCTAACAGTATTTGTTATGAAATCTATAGTATCCTTACCATTGTACGATGGGTTTATATTTGTAACCGTGTTACTAAATTCACCATCTACTGATGTAGCAGTAGCTCTATAATCACTATTATATGCTTCGCTAATATTTTCATTGCTTCGCAATTGCTCTGCTCTTGTCTTAGGTAATATTTTTTTATTATTCATATAATGATCCTCCTTTTAGAAATATTGGAGGTATATCACCCCTGATGCCAAAGTATTAGGAATAGTGTTACCTATTTGTATATCTGTAACATTTCTAAGTTTATTTTCCACTACTTTTAATCTAACATCTAGTTTATTATTAACATCTTCTATTTTTGCAGTGAGCTCAGTCTTTGTGTTATTTATAGTAGTATTCATTTCTTGTTTTGTATTGTTTATTGTATTTATTAATTCTTGTTTTGTATTGTTTATTGTATTTATTAATTCTTGTTTAGTTGCGTTTATCGTACTGATAATATTTTCGTCTGATAATTTAAGCTCTTCGTAAATTTGCTCTACATATTTCTTAAATTCCGATAAATCGGCTCCGATATCATCATATATATTATCAATCCTATCTTGCATATTATCTATTTTTGTATTGATCTTATCAATATCATCATAGATATGATCAAGAAGTTCATTAATCTTTTCTACAGAATAATATACGTTATTTAAGTTTTCTGTAGCAGAATCCCCATTAAAAGCATTACGAAGATTCTGTAATGTTATTTTCCTTGTCAGATCAGTTTCGCTGACAAGAAAATATGAATCTACATGGATTCGAGATACTTCTAAAAGCTCTTCTACTCGCTTACCATTTTCTATATATATACTTGCCATGTTTTTGACCTCCTATGCTACTCTAAACCATTGACTGTTGATATTTTTCAATATAACTGGTGTATATTGATTTAAGGTCGCATCGCCAGCCATTCTAATATTACTATTAGCTTTTAATACTGCTCCTGCAGATGAATATAAAGCTACAAGCTGACCATCTAAAGATGGGAATGTTAAGTCTGTAATATTTCCAGAATATGAAAAATCTAAAGCTACGTTCATATATCCTGGAATTTTATTATTCAAATTTCCATTTAAATCTGAAGATTTGGTTAAAACAATTTTTTCTCTACATATTGGATATATAGAATCTATAAGATCCCCTACTAGAGAGGTCAATGCTTGAGATACTGATGCCCCATCTGCTAATGTAGATATATCTATAATAGTATTAAGATATAATCTGCCAGTCATCCTATCAAAAACATAGCTTACTTCACTAGCAGGTTCTCCTGCCTTAACACCTTCTGTAGAAGCCCCATTGAATTTCTGCATTCCTGATAACGTAACTTTAGCAGCATCTGATAAAATACTATACATTATTCTAACATCGTCACATATTATATCACTACAACCTAAAGTGACATCCACAACTCCTGTCACTACAATTCCAGTTTGAAGTTTAGTAAAATCGCATGATGCAACTTGAATGGAATCGGAATTTGATGATATTTGAACTCCTACTGCAGTAATAGTAGATCTATTATTCCCATAACCTTCACAGATATTATCGGATATAATAATTCCTCTATCTTTAATTGTACTTGTAGTATTAATACAGTATTTTGATGCTATAATTTTATTTGAAGATATTAGAATATTATTATTTCCGTAACTGGTAGCTTTCTTAGTCCCAGAACTAATGATAATACCATAGGCGACTTCTTTATTAGATTTACCTATTATACAATTTTGGACTACTATATCGGAAGATCCATTTATACTAATAGCTTTTTCCATACGTCCTTTATCTGGCGCACTAAATAAACAACTATCAATAGTTATATTTGTGGAATAAGGATATATCTCTATACCATATTTACCTATAAATACACCGTTCTTAATAATAATATTACTCATATCCTCATCTAAACCTAAACATACACAGGATGATGTGGAACAGAACAATGTAGAACCATTTAAATCTATTACTGAATTAGAAGGAAATTCTATTGGTCCCGAGATTTTATATATTCTTTTTGGGAAAAATAAAGGAAAGCCTTTCTTCAATGCTTTTGAAATAAAAGTGTAATCATCATTAACACCGTCTCCAAAAGCGCCACATTGCAATATATTAAGAGTTCCATTATGTATCAGATGAGCTCTCAATGTATCGCTAGTATGAAGATAGTGTGTGAGCATCCCGTCATTTAAATCTGTAGGCGCATATACTATTTTATATATAGCTGCACCTCCATCATTTATCTCTCTATATCCAAGAGTTTGAACAACATCTCCCTCTTTAAAGGTTGCATTTTTCATATCTTCAACGGTATTGAAGAAGATACTTTGTTGTAATAGAGATCTGAATTCACCTACCTCTGCGATCTTAGTACCATCATTATCTTCAACTATAATAAGATCAGTCAAAGAGATATTACCAGATTTTTGAGGCAATTCTCGTATTTTTACTGTATCCATTCTAAATCTCCTTTCTAATAAAATTTACACATTCCATTGTGTATCTTTTCTGCAATCATAGCATGTCCTTTATCAGAAGGATAAACCCCATCGTTATTAAGATAAATTGTAGAATTATACTTATTGATCATACATTCATTAAATAAATCTAAATAAGGGATGTGATTAACTTTACTTATATCAGACATAGCATTTGCAAAGTCTCTAAGATATTTATCATTTACTAAATTAGTATCACAATCGAGATCATCTCCAGGTTCTGTACTAGATCTAAAAATTGGAGACACTAACATAATTTTAGCACTCGGTGCTCTATTAAGCAATTTCTTAATTGCTAAATTAAGAGATCCTTTGAAAGTAGTATCATTCTCATGATTATCATTTCCGATAGGAGCCATTCCGCTTCTATAATCTTCCGCACCAATGAAAATCAATACATATATATCATTTTCAGCTGTTAATCCAGTAGCGGTATCTATTTGAGTAAGCAAACTACTCTGTTTAAAAATATCATCACCATAGTTTCCCGCAGTCGATTCTGACAATGCATGATTAAATACTCTATATCCATATTTTTTATTGAGAATAGAAGGATATGCTGTGTTCAAGATATCAGTAGATCCTAAACCGTAACTAATTCCATCTCCAAAAATATGAATAGCTTTTCCATCAAATTTAGATTTAGCTATATTTGTACTATTAAACCAGTCTGTTCTAACAAGAGCATGGTTACTATCATAATACTCATAGCATGAGTATGTAATGCAGCCATTTATATCAGCTCTTTTTGCTTCATATTCTTTTCTGTTATCAAAGGTTCTTACATTAACAAGATATTTATCCTTTGTCGGAAGATTTTTTACGTTAGGTTCACATAAATAATTTCCATCAGATCTTGTATCTATAAATAAATTTCCTTCTGTAAGTTTACCTCTATTATTGTATCTATCGCCAAGTAAATCAGATTCAACCTTATTTACTTCTGACACTTCAAAATGTGCCACAAATTCAAGAATAGATAGCTTTTGGAATAATCCTTTTCTTTCGAAATACGGTCTTACTTCATTGGAGTATTCTTTATAATATACTCTCTGTATAATATATTTGCCATCAGTACCATATCTTATCACTTCAAGAAGTCTAGTCTCATCCATATCATCTCCGTAATGAGGCACCCCTTCAACAGTAGCAGCCACCTCATATAATCCAGATTCAACCAAACGGTTTAAGTTACCCTCAGGGTAACTTCCTCTATACGTATAGTCTTTAGTTAATTTTCTTGCAGATATAGACTTATCTGCCAAATCATCACCTCTCCATCCTCCCGTAGGAACTGATGGTGGTGTGATAGGAGTTTTTCCTGTCATAGCATCTAATATATCTGCCCCTAAATGTTTAAGATGAATTTTTTCATCTTCATTACCATAGGCTAAATCTTGACCAGTTATCGGAACTGAATTTTTTCTGGTATTTTCTAATTCTTGTATAACTGGATCTAAATCAACTTTATCAAGTTTCTTTTTATCAATCTCAGCTATAGCTATATCTAATTCTTTATGAGATACTTTATCTTTAATAAGATTCTGGATATCCTCTTCCATACCACCTATTCCATCTGAAACAGAATCTCTAATCTCGTTTATCAATTGATGAACTTTCTGAGAAGAATAGATTCTATAGTTAGCTGGAGCTTCTTTATCAGAAATAAGTGAAATACGAAAATTTCTAAATAATACTTTTTTGGTATTTTCTAAGTCTTCGACAAGCAGAATATCAGTATCATCGATACGTTCTTTTTCTAAAAGATCGGTTATAAAAATACCAATATTCGTTGAATCATTAGCCATATAAAGTTTACCTGCCTTTCTTTAAATTTTTAATAGAATGTTTCCGCAGTGAATTCCCGATGGTATTTAGTACCATCGGGAAATATTATGATTAAAAATATTGAAAATACACTTTACCTGTAGGAAGAGATACTGGAACTTGATTTCCAATTTCAAACATATTCTTTAATCTATTAGTAACTTCAATACATTCGTTAGTAGCATTATTACAATTATTAATAGCTACATTAACTCTATTAGTTAATTCCTGTACTTTTTGATCTACTTCTTTTAATTTATTATTCACTTCAGTGATTTTATTATTCATTTGAAGTATAATATTATTAAATCTATCTTGTCTATTTTGCTCGTTCTCTTGACGTTGATTTTCTTGTTCTTCTCTTTGAGCTTCATTCTCGTTTCTTTGATTCTCGTCTTGTTCCCATTGATTGATCATCTGTGTCCATCTATTAAATTCTTGAACACGGTATTTCTCATTCTCGATACGCTCATTTTCTCTTATTACTGTTTCATTATAGAATGGAGTCCAAACATCTTCCCAAATACGAATCCATTCTTCAAATTGTTCTCTTCTCTCTTGCTCATCTTGTTTTCTTTGCTCTTCATTCTTTTGACGCTCAGCTTCATTAGCAGCATATTGCTCATCTTTCCTTCTCATTTCTTCCATAAAAGATTCGACTTCTACTAATTTAGCCCGTATCATTTCAAGCATTTTATCTGCAGCATCTTCTATGGCTTTATAAAAAATATCAACAGACATTTGTTTTGTATCTTGATCATCTTCTATAAGTAATACTGATCGTCTATCTACTTCTTCTTTAACTGGAAGCTCTTTAATCTTTACAGTTTTCCATAAAGATTCAGATTCTCCATTAGTATTTCCCATACAAATTTACCTCCTTTTATAAATTAATATAATGTGCAAAAATAAACAGAATAAGGATTATTCCTTATTCAATATCTTTCTTACTTAACATTCATGAATTTCATGAATGTTAAGGTACTAACTATTGAAAGGGGGAAAATAAATGGCAGAAACAGATGTAATACTTTTTCCTTGTAAAAATGACTTTCGATTTCCTGTTGGTTATATATTAATGTCAGCATCTAAGATAAATCCAGCTACATTTTTAAACTACGGAAAATGGGCATTGTTAGGTAGCGGGAGAACTATACTAGGAGCAAGTGATACTGATAACGGTAAAGAAACGGGAGGGTCTTTTAGTAAAAAATTAGTAGGTGCGAATATACCTGCACATACCCATTCATTACCATCCCATACACATCAGGTTCCAGCTCATAATCATACTGCAAGTTCTGATAAAAAGTCACACGATCATATAATAAATATAGGAGCAGGAGGAGCACATACTCACTCAAACGGATCAGCAGGATCTCATACTCATACTTGGTATATGACTTTAGACTATCACGGCCAAACAGGATCTCCTAGATCTGTATTCTCTTTTAGAGGAGGAGTAACTGATTTTTTTGTATCCGATGACTCTTCAATGTTTGGTATTAATACTGGTGGAAATCATTCTCATTCAATAGGATCGGCAGGATCTCATGGGCATACGGGTAGCTGTACTGCATGGGAGCATAATCATACTATCACAGTAGCCAACAAAGATGCATTTAATACAGCTACTGGAGGATCAGGAAATAGCGGATCTGTTGGATCTGGAACTGCGTTTGATATTACACCTTCATATATAAAATTGTTTATATGGGAAAGAATTGAATAAGCTGTTGGTCATTTAGACCAACAGCTGTTTTATTCTGCTAACATTCGAAATAATTTCGAATGTTAGATATAAATTATGCAATATAAAAAGATGGAGGATATATATGGGGAATATATTTTTTAGAGATTCGGTATTAAATGACACTTATGGTGGTAGGGATCTTTTAAAATTAGGTAAAACTGTACAAAGTGTTGCAACTCAAGTAAGTAAAAATGATTTCTCCGATTTGTATATCGGAGATTACTTTCCTATAACAATGTATAGCAAAACAGTTAACTGGCATATTGCTCATTTTAATTATTTTCTGAATGTAGGTGATACGTCATTTACTAAACCTCATCTAGTATTGGTAAATGATATTCCTATACTATATAAACATATGAATCCTACTGATACTACAGTTGGAGGATACATAGAATCAGATATGAGAAAAAATACTTTACCTGAAATATTAGGAGTTTTAAATACCACAGATTTCAAATCTCATATTTTAACTCATAGAGACTTATTTGCAAACAGTATGGATCCAAATTCTAAATCAGGAGGATGCCCTGCTTGGTCTGGCTGTACCAATTCATGGGGATGGCATGATAGTACATTAGAGTTACTAACAGAGCCTCAAGTTTATGGGACTACAATATTTAGTTCAAGTGGATATGATATAGGGACAGGAGATACCCAGTTTGCCATATTTAAATTGAATAAACAATTTTTAAATATTGATAGACAATGGTGGTGGCTACGTGCTATCGCTTATTCCGCTTGCTTTTGTTCTGTCCACGGCGGTGGCGCTGCCGGCGCCCTTGTTGCGTCGTTTGCTGGCGGGGTGCGTATCTATTTCTGTTTCGGGTAATCGGTAATCATTAAGATCCTTTCGAACCCCTTTATGGGGTGGTAGGATCTTAATGATACCTTGGTAAAAATAATTAAGGAGAATAATTATGAGCGGATATTATAATAAACGAGATGAAAATAAACCTAATAATTTTAATACGTTTAATCATGCACTAGATTTAAGATTAACTATCACTGAATTATTATTAAGAGATTTCGGACTAAAAGTTAAAAAAGAAAATATTCTTAAATTAAAAAATTCTAGTATATCTGAAGAAGATAATACTATTATTGAATCTCTTTTTGATAAATATAGATATGAGCCGATATGTGAATCAGAATTCCCATCTTGGTTTGTAGAAAATAATAGAAAAGTGTTAATGAATCTATGTAATGATCTGATTAGTCATATATCACATGCTAACAGTATATATCCGGTATATAAATCAGAATATTTTCAAAGAAGAAATTTACAAAACTTAGCAATAGGAGATTGTGAAAATATATTACAAGAATTCACATATGCAATTGATATGCTTCCTTTAGATATAAATAAATTTATGCCAATAGTAGATATGATAGAAAAACAAATAGCTTTATTAAAAGGATGGAGAAAATCCGATGCGTCTCTTTTAGAAAAAACAAAAGATCATGATCAGAAATAATAATATATTTAAATTTTAAAACAGTTAAGGTTTGATTATCGCTAATTCCACTAACTTTTGTAATGTCAACAGCAATGGCAATGCCAACACCAATGATGCGTCGTTTGCTGGCGGGGTGCGTCTATTTCATGCTTGTTTATTTTAGTAAATATAGCAGGAAAGGAAATCTTGACTGTCCTTTAGTTTTTTTACTTTAGGTAAATAAGATTTTATGATACAGTTTGATACGTCAAGTACTGTTATAAACATAGAACAAGGGGTACTCAATTATTTTATAATAATTAAAAAGGAGAAATGAATAATGTCTGATCTAGAAATAATAGCTGATGCAAATAATCTATACGAAGCGTTTAATAAAGCAAAATCTGGTTCTATATATAAAGATTCTGTGAAACGATATAGACTAAATATATTAAAAGAAATTAATAAATCTAGGAAGAAAATACTATCTGGTCAGTATGTATTAGATAAAACAAATAACTTTAAAATATCAGAACGAGGAAAAACTAGATATATAAAGTCGAATACTGTATCAGATAGAGTTGTACTTCGCTCTATCTGTGATAATTTTTTGATACCTAAATTAACTCCATACTTAATATATGATAACGGAGCTTCACTAGAAGGAAGAGGAGAAAGTCATACTAGAAAAAGATTAGAAACTCATCTTCATAGATATTATAGAAAACATGGAAGAGATGGATATATACTATTGATAGATTTTTCTAAGTTTTTTGATAATATCAGACATGATATTATCATTAAAATGCTGCAGGATAAGATAGGCGATAGCGATGCTTTGAATATTGTTATTGATATAATTCGATCATTTAAGATAGATGTATCATATATGAATAATGATGAATATTCAAATTGTATGAACGTATTATTTAATTCATTAGAATATGCAGAAATAGATGAATCATTGCTAACTGGAACTAAATGGATGGGAAAATCATTAGGAATAGGTAATCAGGTATCTCAAATATTAGGAGTATTTTATACATATCCTATAGATAATTATTGTAAAATAGTATGCGGAATAAAAGAATATGCTAAATATATGGATGATATTTACATTATTCATCATGACAAGAAATTTTTACAAGATTTATTAATTATGATAGAAAAGATAGCATATGAAGAATTGGGGTTATTTATAAATAAAAAGAAAAGTCATATAGTAAAATTAACTCATCAATTTACTTTTATGAATAGACAATATTTATTAACCGAATCTGGAAAAGTAGTGACTAATTTAACTAGAAAAACAGTAACAAGAGAACGTCGTAGACTTAAAAAATATGAGAATTTGTTGAATAACAATAAAATAGAATATGATAAAATAGAGGAAATTTATAAATCTAGAAGAGGATCTTTAAAGACTGTAAAATACTCTAAAAGATCTGTTAATACGTTAGATACTATATATAATAAAAAATTTATAGAAAATTGGTATTAGAAGAGTCGTTGAATGCCAAATATACATACTAGGTATTGATATCAAAAAAATAAGGAGGCGATCTTTTTAAGATCACCTCTTTTCTTTTATCTTTAATATAAATAGCCTCTTTTTACCGCATTAACTTGAGCTTCAGGTATATCATCTTTATCATTATATGACTTAGATCGTATTTTTGTAACTTCATGCTGAATAAACACTCCATCTAGATCTCTATAGTAATTGTACGGTCTACCTTGCACTGTTTCTGTTAATATAGGAACTGGATATTTATTTTCAGTTAACGATAATAATCCTGCTTCAGTACACTCTCGTATTGCATCTAAAGTATCTAAAAAGCATTCTTCTTGAATAAATTCACTATCGTACTCTATAAAACTTCTATCAGGAAGATCTCTACCTGTGAGAAGTTTATATAAATCAAAATCATTAACAGTATCTTCTATAATTTCATAGAAACTGTTCTTTGGAGTTCCTGTATATCGATACATCTTTATATCAGACGCCTCTTCTTTAAATTCATCCAAATCTGAAACATAATGAAATCTATTATACTTCCCTCCAAAAGTATGTAAATCTTTCATACCTTTTTTGCATATTCCTAATCTATTTTCTTTATGACCAGAGAATACATTATTCTGCATATAATTTACAATATATATAGAATCCGCTTGATTTGATCCCACTATTGTTCCAGCAGCAGTTGATTCTTTTACAAGTCGTTTAAAATATACATACATTATATTTTTAGAACCACCAGAATATTTTATTCTATCAATATTATCAAAACTATTGTTTACAATGTTTTCGATACTCTTTGGTGCATGATTGATAGTTATATAGCTCGTATATGTATATATAATTGGAGCAATGTTTCTAATTTTTAAATTAGAAATAAGTTTTTTAATATCGCGTATATTATAATAAGATTCCATATCAGATGAATATACATAATCTATAATAAACGGAATTTCTGAATTACTCTGAGGGTGAGAATGAGTAGATATGATACAATTATCATATTCTAACATCATTTCTAAATTAAATTGAGCTATTTGTTTCGATAATAGATGAGATGAATTAAATTTTGATAGAAATACATTCGGATCTACTTTCAATATTATTCTTTCATTATCAAAATCAGTTTTAACTTCGGCTTTAAACTTAGATTGCAGTTCTCTAGCAAAATTATCAAAAGCTTTTTTGTATTTTGTGGGTGAATATAACCTCTGTTCTTTAGACTTTTTATCGAACAATCCTTCCACTAAAACACGGTCTTCGTACCCTTGCACATAGCTAAAAGACCCTTCCAATGCTGCATTTATATACATATTATCCGGATTAGTCCTGTCAAATAAAACTCCTTTAATTCCTATATCATTAGCAGCTTCTATATTATCTTTCAAATCATCAAAGAATACACATTCTTCTGGATTTAGGTTATATTTATTAAGCAATATTCTGTATATTCTCTCATTAGGTTTCATACAACCAGTTTGCCAGGACCATACCCCACCATTCATTTTTTCAAGAAAATCAAATTTGTGATATCTATCAAGCAACTCATATGACCATTTTGACCAATTAGACAAGAAATATACATTATACCCAGCAGCTTTAAGTTTATCTATTAAAGGTATAGTATAATCAAAAGGATTTACACATCTAATATTATATTCAAATAGTTTAGGAATAAATTTAGATGCCTCTTTTAATCTATCTGGGATTATACTTTTAAATTCATCTAATCCAATAGGATCATCTTCATCTTTATACCATTGAGACATAATATAATTAATCTTATCATTAGGTATATCTGGATCTACTGCCATCAGATCTTCCATATTAGTAGATACCAATACATTGCCAAGATCAAATATAATATTTTTAATTTTACCAGCATCCTCTGAAAGATAATTTTCAGAAATCATTTTTGATGTCACTTTTTCTAATTCGCTATATTTTAGAGATACGTTTATTTTCTGAGCATTATTCATTTTATTCATATATTCATTTGGGGATAATTTAGATAATCTATTATATCCATTATATTTTCTACATTCTACGTAAGTTACATCTTTATCTTCCTGAGCTAATTTGTATGCAACTGTATTTAGAATTTTAGATAATTTTTTATCTCTATAGACACCCATCATTTTACCCCATGAAGATTCTAAGTAATAATAATATCCATCCAATTTAATTATAGTTATGGTATGTGTAGGATAATTTGGAGCTTTATCTACTATGAAATAATAATTTTGTATATTTCCTTTTCCATAAATTTTACTTAACTCTATTTCTTGATAATTAGCAAAATCCCAACACACACCAGCTTTATATCGATAAAATTCTTTATCAGTTAAAGTCTTATATTCTTTACCAAAATCTATCTCACTGACTTTCTTTATTTTCCCATTAATAGGAACTCCATATTTAAATTTGGCAAGTTCTTTTTGCATATAAATGATAGGAGATATGTCTGTATCGGATGCCTCAGTAATTAGTGATTCTGATATCATATCTTTGCTCAATCGATATATCATATAGTTATCTTTATCTGATATATAAGTAAAACCTAATCTATCAACTAACGATATGGATCGTTTATTGTTTTTTGCAACTCTATATTCAATAGAATCTAAAAAACTACATTTATCATAAAACGCAATAGCTTCTTTTACTAATGTGTATCCTAGGTTTTCTCCTTCATGATTTGGAGATATTGCCACAGTAATTGATCCTCTATTTTCATTATCTTTAGTGATTGCTCTAATAATAACAAAACCTATTGGAATGCCACTATAGTATTTAATTTTTTTATATACTATTTTTTCTAAATATATGTCGTTAAATTCTTTTTTCCAAGGATCTTTTAGTGATTTGGTTATAGTTATAATATCAGATCTTTCTTTTTTAGATAACGATACATATCGTATGCGTGATGATTCTGATATCATATCTTTAGGAAGATATTTTTTTAATCTATTATTGTCTCCAACCGTAGAGCTATCAATACCATATTTTTTCATATTTTTAACAACAGCTTTCGCTAGTTGTTCTTCATATTTATCTTCTACATGATTAAATAACTTAATTGCAGAAATAGTATGCCTTCTATCTGGCATAGGATATTTTCTTTCTTGAGGTATACCAAATACCTCATCGGGTAATTGTGCACGATTCATAGTTACATTCCTCCTTATAAATATTAATAGTATGTCTAAAAATAAATCAGGTGTGAAATTAATCACACCTGATCATTATATAAATTATATTTGAGTACTGTTTATTTTATATCTAATAGCATGAGGATTTTTATTAGTATCAGAATTCATATACAGATGATACATATCTCCCCCTTCAAATGATATGATATTCATAATATCCCCATAATCATAATTAGTATTTTGTACTATAATATATCCTCTAGCCCACCCATATCCAGTTTTATTAGAGATCCAGCAAGGCCCATAATATGATAATCTGAATCCAAGTACAGGATATCCTCCAGTATCAGAAACAATTCTAAAAACTGTATCGCAAAATTCTCTTTCTGATATATTCTTATAAGTACCGTCACTTCTCAAAGAATGATAATATAAAAATCTGTTAAAAATAATATTATCAGTACTAGCCATCTCTTATATACCTCCCTAACATTCGAAATAATTTCGAATGTTAGGAGAGAAATAAATTATTTAAGATAAGACTGTGCAGTCTTATCTTATTTCTTTCTATAATTATCACATAAAGATGTATCATCTACTGATATACGTAAAAAAGAATCATGGAATGTGCATGTAAAAAAATGTTTAAACGCACAATCAACACATTTTTATGCTTACCATTCAATATCTGTATACCTTCAGTATTATAATATTCAGTATCATATACGCTTCCTTCTTGAGTAAATGTTATGGTATTTTCTTTTTTATTATAATACACCCCATCCATTTCAGTTGGTCCACACTCCCAACTACTATCACTTTGTAATTTTACATTTGAAGGAATGTTATTTTCTTTTATTATTTTTCTAGCATATCAAATGTCATATTAGTTCTCTCCTATTTTATTATATCGCCTTTATAATCAACTTCTACTTTATCGATGGAGTTATACTCAGCATTAAGTTTATTTTGAAAAACTTTCAAAATATCCATCGCATAATTAAATTTTGTAATAAAATCTTTTATAGCTTCTTCTTCATCATAACCATAACCAATAATAGCCGCTAAATCGTGTACCCCTAATGTTCCAGTTTCATCGCAATAATCATCGCATTTATTGAATATTGATATTTCGTGACTCTGATATTTTTGTTTACAATCATCATGATGAGCTAATTTAATTTCTTGCATATTATTTTCCTCCTTATAATACCTCTTCTTTACACATTTCTTTTAATCCTTCTATAAGTTTATTTGTATCTCTTACTCTAGAATTTAAAACTTCCATACTCTCATTAATATCCGTATGATTGATAATTTGCCACTTTTAATATTTTTTCGATAACTTGTTGTACAAGCAAATTATCAATCATCAGTTCATTTAAAACTTTCACTATTTCTTCCTTAAATACATCTCTTTTATATATTTTCATTATACTTATCCTCCTTTAATTTCTTTTCTTTGTAATCTAAAATCTTGTCCCAGATTACAAATCCTAAGTACATTAAAAAGTATATAGTAGTGAATGATACTGCTATAATTTCAAATAAACTCATATTACTATCCTCCTTCATAGTTATAATATACAATTATATTATTTAAAAGTGAAATTACGATTTTATAATTATATACTAAGAAAACGGCAAATAAGTAGGGTAGGCTTTTTAAGCCTACCCTATTCTCTTTTTGTAAATATCGCCTATTATACTTATATATTATAAAAGTGAATAAAGTATATTCTATATACTGACATTCAATATACAGCTATGGTTAAGCCAATACACATAGCTAACGCTATTGAAGATATATCAGTATATGATATCTCTTCCGCTCAATTTGAAAGAGAGGTGAATAAAAATGAGAGATTAATAAATTATCTAGACGATATTTATTAGAACTCGTTCCATTTCCAATAGCTGATTCTTACCAATATAAGGATATCGAAAATAATTTCGATGGCACTTATTCAGGAACCTTAGATATGGATAATATAAACATGGAGCAACGAATCAATCTCATCACAGAAGAAATTCCAAGCACCATTACTGTATAGTTATCCATATATAAGAATATAATAAACATTATGCACCTATGCGTAAAATAGGAGAAAGAGGCATTGCCATGTTAAAAGAATTATTTGAAGGAAAACCAGAAAAATTTGATGAGCTTATTGAACTTGCATTCTCATATAGAGATGCAATTCACGATACCGATAAGGAATCTATCAATGACAATATTATCGGTATCATTAAAGACATTATTAATGGGTATGATGGGAAAATTAAAATGGAAATTATTCCTGACGTAGATGCATTCACTTGTAGCCTTTCTCACATTAGCACCGAATTCGAGTATGCTAAGTTCAAGAATCACGACTTAACACGTTTCGAAAATTCAAAAGACTATGCTTTATTTGAGCATATTTTGAATCGTATTGATAATGATCATGTAAAAAATCAGCATGCATATCTTCCTTATACATGTGTATGTGTATCTAAGGTGATTTGTGACATCTACTATACGCTGTGTACAAGTAGTTCTAAGTACACATTCTTTTAATGGTAAAATACAGGGAGAGTGTTAACACTCTCCCTGTTTATTTTTTATTATAGCACATATCCTTTCATATATTCCAAATCAAATTCGTCCATATCTTGAGATGATTCTACATATGAATCGCATTTAGATATTTTATCATTTATACTACGATTGATATCTCTTAACTTATCTCCTATTTCGGTAAGATCTTCTAATGTAACGCCTTTAGCTTTAAAAGCCTCGCAATCAGGTTGAAATACCCATACACATTTACCCGACCTTAAGTATTTATTATACTCTACCCATCTTTCTGAGTGTTCTTGCAATATAGCTTTTATATAAGTAGATATTTCCATCAGTTCGTATATATCTTCAAGTTCAGATACATAGTTTTCCAATTTAGATATATCTTTAGAAATATATGTTTCTGGATCTGTCATAATAGAGCATAACATCCTTGGAGCCAAATCATCTATACTAGGAGTAGTATATAACATATTCTCTACTAGAACAGATTCCTGTTTAATCCATTCATACTTTCCATTACCATTTACTTTAATAGATCCAATGTATTCCTTTTTATAAGTATCTGGATTCATGTCATAAACATGAAGTTCTTTATCTAGATCTAATCCGTTTTGAGATTTTACTGCATCACGTATTGATTTATATGTCAATTCTTCATCCCAATCACAATATCTTGGGTCTTTGAAATCATTTAATAGACGAATATAACCTTCATTAATTCTAATGATAGGTTTGATCTTGGACATTCTCTGATCAAATGGACCTTCCATATCCATAAGACTATCTTTTAAATCCATCATTATATCAATTAATTGAGGCATATTATTATCAGTCAATCTGATGTAATTATACATCTTAGAATCAGCAATAGCCTTTTCTTTAGCTTTCTGCTTTGCTCTATATTCAGGCATTTCTCTTTTATTAGGATTATTTCCTCCGTCTTTTATATCCAATACAAGATTATATGGGATATAATAGAAATCTGTAATCCAGAAATGCTTCTTCCCTTCATAATAATACTCTACAGTAGGACCAGGAGCATCAATATCAGAAGACTTTACATGCAAGAATTTATCCATGAATTCTAAAAAATTCTTCTCGTAAGATCCAACATAATCTATTTTACCACCATCGGTAAATTTATATGTTCCTGAAATAGATCTTCCTTTAAGCATTTTATTTTGAAATTCAGGATTATTGAGCATTTCAGATTTAGTAACCCCTCTCCTAGCTTTTAAACGGTCTTCTGTCATTTTCACATATGCTTTTTTACAAGCAGGATTATTGCACAATCGTTCATATCTACATTTATCTTCATTCCAGCCAGTTTCATTTCTACATATAATGCAGTGGCCTATAGTTTTTTTATTTACAGTATTGAACGCAATTCTCGATGCAGTGTATCCTTCAGGTATCATCTCTTTATGCTTCTTCTCTATATGAGAAGACATTTTATTTCTCTCTACTCTATCTTCACAATATGGGCACTTATATTTTTTTGTATAAACAGTTTTATCTTTAACAGTTGTAACCGGTTCCATATTTGCACCTCCATTTTAAAATTACTGAGATGTGGATTTGATAAAAGTATATGTAATCCCAACGGGATTACATATATTTCTTACCTAACATTCATGAATTTCATGAATGTTAGGGAGGTATATCAGGATGGCTAATACAGATAGAATAGAATTCAAACATGCAGATACTCCTATTTTAGGATGGTTTGATTTACAATATGACACAAAACTAGAAGATGTGATGATGATAATAAATGAAAATGTACAAAAGATGCAAACAACAAGCCCAGTGACAAGTATTATGATAAACGTACATGCCACTCAATCATGGTTACCAAAAACAAAATATTCGTTAGATCAATACGATGGTTTGGTAGAGGCAATACTATTAAGCGATGTTATTCATAACTATATATATCACACACCAATTCAATTAAGATATTTTTTTTGGGACGAATGGTTTGTAGGCAACATCACTAATATGTCGGAGACTGATTCTTATATATATTATACCTTATATTGGTATAAAATAGACGCCCCTCTCGACAGTACAATAAATATAACAATACCACAGCCAGCTGTATCTGACATATAAATAAAATATAGTAGTAGCTATATTTTTAGAATCTATTATTTTATTAAAAATAAGGAGGAATTTATATGAGCAATACAAATGTTACAGCACAAGATGTGTTAGACGTCATGAGGAGCTGGTTGGGATTTTCAGAATATAATGGAAACTTCAAAATAATTATCGATCTGTATAATAGCGTAAAGCCGTTGCCGAGAAGATATACTGTAAAATATACAGACGAATGGTGTGATGCTACAGTGTCAGCTGCAGCTATTAAAGCTGGTGCGCAAGATATTATCGGTAGAGAGTGTGGATGCGAGCAGCACATTGCAATATTTAAAGAAAAAGGAATCTGGATTGAAGATGGAACTATAAGACCTGAACCTGGTTATGTTATAGTATATAATTGGGGCGATTTCACTCAACCTAACGATGGTTATTCAGATCATATAGGGTATGTAGAAAGTGTATCTGAAAATATTATTACAGTTATAGAGGGAAATAAAAATGTTTCTGTTGAAAGGAGAAATATTCCTGTAGGCTGGGGATATATTAGAGGATACGCTAAACCTAAATATGATAACTCTAGTTCTAAACCTAATCCTCCACAGCAGCCTAGTAAAACTATAACGGAAATTGCAGAAGATGTAATTAAAGGAGTATATGGAAACGGTGATACTAGAAAAAATGCTATAGAGTCCATGGGTTATGACTACTATAAAGTACAGAAAGAGGTAAATAGAATCCTTAGCGGAAAACCGTCTGAAAATACAGAATCTACCGTAAAATATACAGTAAAACCTAATGATACTTTATCGGCAATCGCATCTAGATTCAATACTACGGTAAATGATATTGCTCATAAAAATGGAATAGTCGATCCTAATAAAATTTATCCAGGACAAGTATTAATAATTAAAAAACCTACAGGATCAACCAATCAAGAATCATATAAAGTAAAACTTATCAAAGAAGGACAATCTGAAGGTAATACTTTCTGCGGAACTTCTTTTTCAGTAGATGGAATTGTTGGACCTAACACAAAAAAACTAACTGTAATGTGTTTACAGGTAGCTCTTAATAAAGATTACGGCGCAAAACTAACAGTAGATGGAAGTTTTGGTCCGAAAACAAAAGCAGCTCTTGGAAATCATTATGTTAAGTTCGGAGAGACTCAATGGTTAGCTACATTTGTCCAAGTTGCATTATATATTCATGGATATGACCCTAAAGGGGTAGAACATCCAGGACATATAGGATATGGATGTGATGCTGCTATAGGAAATTATCAATCAGACCACGGATTGAATCCTGATCGCACAGCTGGAAAAAACACAATAACATCTCTTTGTTATAAATAAACAAAAGATATCCCTCTAGGCTTAGCCTAGAGGGATATTGGTTGGTTTTACTTAACAGTCATATTATACTCAAAATCAATACTATATATGTACAATCTTTTATTAAGATAGAAATTAATATAATAATAACTAATTAAGCGCTGATCATTATATTGTTTTTAATGATTACTTTATAGTTTATATTTTTGTAAATGTTTATCTAAATATTGGTATATTATTATATTGAATGATATATCAAAAGAGAAAGGATTGATACAATGCAAGATTATTTATATGATTCTAAAGAAATTATAAAAAGAGATAGAAAGGCTAAAATGCCAGATTATTTAGAATTGAAAGAATCTGATATTCAAACTGTAGATGATATCGATATATATGTAGTACATCGTGGTGAATATATACACAAATACAATACTATAGTAGCAGGATTTGCTAATTTAGATAATGGATCTAATGCTATAATTGTAGATACTATATACGAAGAAGCTCCTTCTTATGTTCAAAAGTTCTTTTTACTACATGAAATTGGTCATTTTAAAAATAATGATAATTTAAATATGATGAACAGATCCAATAGAACAAAACGATTACTAGGTTTTTTACGATATGTTGATGCAGAAAATGCAGCTGACGAATATGCTGCTAATACAATAGGTTATTCATGGTCATATGAATCATTATCATGGATTCTTATAAATGTAAAGCTTCCTATATTAAGTAAAATAGAATTGATAAGAAGAAAAAATAGATTAAGAAAGCATTGCATATCCATCGAATGGTAGAAAAAAGAACAAGATTGGTATTTAGCCAATCTTGTTTATTTTTTGTCACATTCTATTAATTTTGGAGGTGATAAGTAATGTCTGGTATATTTAGAGAATATAATATGTCTACTAATGACTTTAAACAACCTGAAATATCGTACGGTAAAAAAGCTATAGGTATTCTTATGGTGAGGTTATTATTATTAGAACCTGGAACTGATCCAATGAGACCTGATATGGGAGTGGGGTTAGTATCAAAATACAGATATATGTTTCCTGACAGACTTGCTGATCTTAAGAAAGATATTTATGATCAGCTGAATAGATTTTTGTTTCCATATCAAAAGATAGGAATTGTGATGGATGTGCAAGATAAAGAGCTACATATGCAAATAACCATCAATGACGACACATATAAATATGTAACAGTAGAACAAGAAGATAATACTATAACTTTAAAAGAGCTTATAGATACAATGTAATTCATTAAGGAGGAAATACTTATGGCAAACAATACTATTGATATTTCTCAATTAAAATCAGGGAATGCCGATGCACCTGCTAAGAATATCGACGGCCATGAACAAAGAGATTTTGGTAATGGTATGAAAGAATTTGATCCAGCAGCTAATGGGTTTAAGAAAGAAGAAAAACAGCTTAAACCTAATGATAAAGACAGAGCATTAATGGAATTTGACAAACAAATGGAATCTCGTAGAGAAGAAGTTGAGCAGTTCAATGAACTTATCGATCAATACGGAGGACAGATCTCTGAAGAAGAATTAAGAGAAGAACTGAATCAGCAGCATATTACAGAAATTCTCCACGATGGATCTGGAGATAAATTTGAAGATAAGAATACAAAGGTTGTTGAGATGGCAGCTCCAGCAAAAAAAAATGTGCCTGTTCAGCAATCATCAGAATTAGATGAACTTGAAAGGGAGTTAGATGACGATATGGTAGATGAACATATTGCGGTGCCAGTACATAAACCTGAAACTGAAGAAGCAGCTAAACCTATAACAGCTGCTCAGACAATTCAGGAAGAATTAAAACCAGAACCGCCTAAATATATTCCGGTTCCTGACAAAACAAAAGAGCGAAACATTCCAGAATTATCAGATGAAGATAAAGATCTTGCAGCTCTTGAAGGAGATGTTGAAGCTCCTACAGAAGACTTTGACGCTAAGCTTAAAGCTGAGCTTTCTAAGAAAATGAAACCAGTTACTAAGAAATTCGATCTTTCAGCAGTAGCAGTTTCAAACAAACCTATCACAGTATCAAATGCAACTAATAAAGTTGTAAGAATGGATAAGAAAATCTTTACATGGGCTTTGCCAAGATCAAAGAGACCTGTATCTGTCAAAGCATTTACAGCAACAGAACTTAATGTTCTTCAATCTTATGTAGAAAACAGATCTAGAAGTAGAGACGTATTTAAAACTATCTGGGATCATATTATCGGTAACAAAGGAGACTCCTTTGATACTTGGGCAAAATGCACAAGCTATTTTGATGTAGATCATCTTTGGTTTGCAATCTATGGAGCTTGTTTCAACGGAGCTAACTACTTACCTTATACATGTCCTAAATGCAATGAGGTTACTGTGGCTAATGATATTCCTCTTGAAACTATGTGTAAGAGTGATAAGCCAGGAGCAAAAGAGGAAATTGAGAAACTCAGACATATTGCAGATGATCCTGATTTCGGGAATGTATTTGCTGGTTATAGAGTTCAGGTTTCTGATCAGTTCGTGTTCGAATTTAAAGAACCTTCTATCTATGATACAGTAATCGTTCCTACAATGTTCGATGCAGAGTTCTCAAGAAAATACAGCGATATCATCGGAGTATGTGCATATATCTCTAATATCTACTGTATTGATATGGAAGGTGATTCTCCAGTTCTTAGACCTATTGCAGTTAAAGAATTCATTAACAATGAAACAAAAACGCAGAAAGCTAAAGTTATTCAGTATGCTAAGATTATCAGAACATTAGAATCCGACCAGTATAGTGTTATCATGGGTCATGTCAATGCGATGAACGAATCTGATTCAGTATACTACTGTTTACCAGCTGTAAGTTGTGATCATTGTAAACAGGAGATCGAAGAAGAAAGAAGTGCAGCAGCTGACCTGGTTTTTATGCGTCATCGGCTCGCAATACTGGGAGTCTAATAAGAAATCTATTATTCATATCTACATGGTTCAGAGGAAAGGCAGTAACGCTGCCTGACCTCTTAGATATGGATATAGGATACGTGACCACTTTAAATAGGATAGCTTATGAACAATCAAGATCTAAAGAAGAAATGGAAAAGAGAAAAGCTCAAGAATTAAACGATGCAATGGTCGATGAAGGTGTTATGTAATTTGGAGGTTTATATATCATGAATAGAGAAGAATTCGTACACAATATCGACAATATACAAGATGTAGATATTATATCAGCTTTTGATAATCTTATGGCTATGTATTGTCTATGTAATGGAATGAAACGATATGGAAATATAAGTATATCAGATATATCAAAAGTTGCATCGTTTGATATCACTTTTGATAATCCTGAAGATGCATATAGATCAAGCATTGCTTATAATAATATCAGTATTCCTATATACGGTATCAATTATACTGTATCATGTGAATTGGATATGAATGTACTACATATGCAATTACAACAATAAACATTACCTGACAGGATTCCTGTCAGGTATTTATTTTTTCCACATTCTAGTAAATTGTTGAAAGGAGGATTATATAATGCATGATGATAGTATTATGTCTTATATAGAAAATGCACTATATATGGCTAATAGAAAAGAAACTTTACTAGAATCAGAAACATCGAAAGCTTTTAGAGAAAAACATCTAAAAGTTAAACTTCCAGATGTAGAAGATTTTATAAGAAAGAACGATGCTAAAGAAATAACTAATCCTGTGTTCTTTGTGCGTGATGGTATCCCTACATCAGACGGTTTACTGTCAAATGAAATCTTCGGTATTACCAGAGAAGAACGTGCAAATATATGGGGATATATAGATTTACAAGGAACGTACTTGCATCCATTAGTATATAAATTATGGGGAAGAATGGATTCTTCTATAAAGAATATAGTACATGGATTGAAAGGATATAGATTAGACTCTAATGGATATATCGTAGAAGATATTGAAAATGGGGAGACTGGTTTAGACTTCCTTGTAAAGAATATGGAAAAGATAAGAATAAAACAGACAGACTCTATGGAGAGAAAGAATAATATAGCATTTATTATGGCTAATAAAGATAGAATGTTTATTAAGAAGATGCTTGTTCAACCTCCATTCTATAGAGACGTATTATCTGGAAAAGGTAAAGTAGAAGTAGGTCAGTTGAATAAATACTACGCATCTCTTCTTATATCAGCTAGATCTTTAAAGGAAACTCAAGATTTAGGGTTCTCTTTAGGAGATGCTACTAAAGGAAGAGTTCAAGAGACTTTACTTAGTATCTACAAATGTTTAACAGGAACATCTGATGTTCCTGAAGACGGTGTTGGTTTAAGTGGTAAGTTAGGTATCATACAAGGATCTGCATTAGCTAAAACTGTAGACTATGGTACTAGACTTATATTATCTGCACCTGAACTTAAAGTAGAGACTCTAGATGACTTAATGGTAGATACAGAACATTGTGCACTGCCATTAGCATCTGCTATAGTAAACTTCAAACCATTTGTTGTTTTTTCTATTAAACGATTCTTTGAAAATGAGTTCGGCGGAGGTACATCAGTACCTGTTATAAACAATAAAGGAAAACTTGTATATGCTAAAGTAAAAGACCCACAAATTACTTTTTCTGATGAAAGAATTGAACATGAATTGAAAAAATTCGTATACGGCTTTTCTAACAGATTTGAACCTGTAACTACAGAAGCAGTAGATGAAAACGGAAAAGAATATACTTGTAGTCTTGTATTTAAAGGTAGGAATATAACTCCTGATCAGTATGAAAAAGGAGATACTTCAGGAGAATCTTCTTTAATAAATAGAAGACTTACATGGTGTGATATTTTATTTATGGCTACTAATGAAGCTGTTGAAGATAAATGTGTACTTATAACCAGATATCCGATTGATTCAGCATATAATCAGATACCACAGATTCCTAGAATATCTACATTAAAAGAAACTGAACCTATTTATGTAGATGGAAAGTTTTATAGATGGTATCCTAAGATTAGAGAAGAAGATATAGGAACTAATACTTCTAATAGATTTATAGATACTTTAAATATCTGTAATCTTCTTATTGGAGGTATGGGCGCAGACTACGATGGTGAGAGGTAGGTATTTTTACCTATAATATTCACAGCATATCTAGTAATAGGTGTGTTTCCCTGTGTTAATTGCTTTGAAGTTGGTTAAGAGCCAGACACACCACAACGTGATCCGTAAGGATGAGCGTGATGGTTGCGAAAGCAGAAAAAAGTTGTCTGGATGATAATATGGTGAAATAAAAGCCTTATTCAGAAGGTCCTAAGTTATCATTAACAAGCCAATTTTTAGCAGCGAAATATCTCATATAAAAAAAGAAAGGAGGTGAGATATACGTTCAACGATCAGCCCTTGACGAGGGCGGTGAAAGCCTTAATGTAGAACCTCAAGCTAATGGAGGAAGAAAAATACAGCTCCTATTAAATAATAAATAGGATGAACAAATGATCTGCTCACGCTCTGTAATGGAGGTGACTAGGAACAGACCTAGCAATATAGAGTTGCGACTATATTGAAACTGTAGGATAGTGTAGGTGTTAAAGGAGTTTGGATTCAGGAGTCTAATAGAGAGCTTAGAGAATTTATTAAATCTAAATCTCACTATATTAACTTCTCAGGAAGTAACATTAGAACTGGGTCCAATGAAGCTATACAGTCATTATACAGCATGACTAAGATTTTAGATCAAGATAAGTCAATATTAATAGACCCACTCTTTTAAAAAATAATATCTGTATACTCATATTGAGAGTATACAGATTTTCATTGATATATTATAACAGTGATACAAAAAATATATTTAATTATTATAAGGAGGATTTTATTATGTATAAAATTAACAATGGAGAGGAATTAATTATCGAAGGAACTATCACAGGTGAAAGAATAGTAGGTAACTGGGAACACCTTAATACACGTGTTTATAAATATGATTGTCCTGATAGTAAACATATCAGAATTGTATGCGGAAAATATAATGACTTTATAGTTGCTGATCATATTCATAATAAGCTTGCAGGAAACCAAAACTATATTGATTCTCATGTAGTTTTAAATTTTGATAAAGGAGTCGTAAATCTTTATATCGCAAATACTTCTACAGATGATATCGAAATAGATGATAATCTTAATATCTCTATTATTAGAAGGCACCCTAATAACGTGAGGTTAAGAAGGATTAGAATTCATGATGGAGTTGGATACCGATTATATTGAATCATATGATGATAATATTAGACCGGTTATCAAAGAATTAATTAAGCAAATTAATTCGGCAAATATAGAGGGATTCAGAGGAATCAATAAAACATGCTGGTTGTCCGATCGCGATCCAGATTACAATGAAAAGGTATTAGATTTTACTGTGTAAAAGTATATCTTTTCAATAGTATATTATAACAGTGATACAAGAACATATTCAAACAAATATATCAAATTTAAGGAGGAAATTATTATGTTCAGTTTTTTAAGAGAAATCAAAGACAATGTTGTAGCAGAGGCGAGTTTATTATTCAAAGGAGCCTATGGAGGATCGACTACAATGGAAGAATGGACTAACAAATGGGATCAAGATGACAGAGCGTACGAAATGCTAGAAAAAGATGAAACTTATTTAGAAGCATTGCATGACAAACAAGATCCTATGATAACAGTAAGGGTAATGTTAGATATAATCGAAAATAATTTAGAAGGACTTCCTGCTAATGAGATCGCTAACAAATTATCGTTGTGGAATGAAAATGAAGTAAAAACAGCCATACTGTCATATGATTTGATCAACTTCTTCAGAGATAATAATTATACCGCAGAACAAGTTGATAGAATTGTTTATATCGCTGACACTCATAACGAAATTAAAGATAACAAATATGCTGATAAAGAAATTCTTGACATCATAGGCTGCAGCCAGGATGAACTTAATCAATCTCTTGCAGTGGTAGCTCAATTTAATAACACACATATGCAGAGTCAACATCCATTTGTAATGCAACCACAAACATCATCTAATCAATCATCAAAAGCATCCGCAAAAACAAATACTAAGAAAACAGCACCTGCAGCTTCATAAAGAAGCTGTGTATTTTCAGGAGAGAGTTTGAACTCTCTCCTGTTTATTTTTTTCTATTTCTAATTGAACCCAAAACATCATATTAATTATTATAAAGAAAGGAGAGATATTTTTATGTCTTCACGAACAACTATTAGAATAGCTGAAATGTTAGAAAAAACAGATATAGAAGATTCAAATTTGATGATTGTAGAAGATGATATAGATACAAAACGAACTACCGTTAAAGAGTTAAAAAGAGCTTTTAACGGAGATGGTATTGAACCATCTTCTTATAAATTTTATTCATCATTACAAGTTCAAGATATTGTAAATGGTCTGGAAATTCACATATCTACTTTACCTTCTAGAAAAGAATTTGATGATCTTGAGCAGCAGGTAAAAAATATAATAGGATCTACTGGATCTGGAAAAGATTCAGAACTTGTAGCAGCAAGAGGAAAATATAAAACATTATCAGATAGATTAGCCGGCGATCAAAAAGATCTCGAAAAGAAATACATACAATTCCCTGTTGTAGAGAATTCAGGAATGTCTGTAAATTTATCTGATATAGAAGAAGCTAAAGTTACAGTATCATGCCCATCTTATTCCAAAAATACTACTCTCTATGTAAAAGGAAAGAATAAATATACCTATGGAGATACAGGGTATTCTCAAGTTACTAAAGTAAACGAAAATGGATTAAAATTTGTTTATACGAAAGCTCAGAATGCTTTTAGTATTCCTATAGGAAATGTTCTTCCAGCGGGAGAATACGTATTGTACGGAAAAGCTGAATTCTCAGATAACTTTGTTAAAGAAGGAACTGTTCTTAAGTTAATTCATAATGACAATTCGGTAACAACTGTTAACTACTCATATTCTAATATTATTAGAGTTAGGGTAAATAAACCTATCAAAGCATTCCAGATATTACCAAATGTATCTACTATAGTAGATGGTATGTGGGTAACTATAAATGAAATGATGATTTCAGAAGACGGATCTCTTTCTAAATTTTATCCATATTGTGACACTAGCTATTCAATACCTAAGAATCAAGTAATAACTAAAGAACTTACTTTAAATAGGTGTATTCTTAGTAGATCAGAAAGCACTATTAAAGTAATATCAGTAGACACTTCATTCACAGGTACTAAGATTAAAGAAGAAATAGAGAATCTTAAAAAATATGTATCTGACCCGGAAGACTATTGCGGATTGATTACGAATCCCGGAGAATATATTTATTCCGAAGATACGTATTATAACAATAGCCCAGAAATGTGCAAATTATCAGTAGATAAGCATATGATGAGAAATCATAACCCTAGTGTGAAAGTAAATATCATGGATTATAATGAAGATGATCAGCCAAGATTTTCTATGATATTAGAAGATGTACTAAACCTTCAAGACGCCAGAACAATAAGCTTCCAGTTATATATAGACAAAGATCTTTCTGAAAGATTTAGTGAAGAGGATGGATTGAAGGTAATGCTGTCTAGTGACAGTATGGTAGCTAATCCTGCAACTAATTATTATTATTTCAATATAGGAAAGAATTCATTTGTTCAAGGTTGGAATACTATAAAAATTAAGATTGCGGATTTCTTACCTCACGGGAATCCTAATCTTGGAAATATCACTCAGATTAATTTCAGAGTATATACTAGCGAATTTACTAACGGTAAATATTTCTGGATGAACTCTGTAATTATAGATCAAAAAATAAAACCAGTAGTATTATTTGCGTTTGATAATTTCTATGATACTGCGTTTGATTATCAATTCCCATATTTATATACAAGAGGTATTCCTGCTACCGTGTTTGCAAATAACAAACAGACTTTAACAAAGTCTTATATGGAAAAAGTGGCAATGCTTCACTATAAATATAAATGGGATTTAGGTAACTATGGATGTAATCCTAATAAGGAGATCATGATCGAAGATGACAATCCAAGAGAACAATATATGGCAGTAAAAGATACAAGACAATGGTTCTATGATAACCTTACGTCTGATGTAATATCGTATGCAGCTCCATTTGGAAATCTTAGACCTATCACTGAACCTATTCTTAGAGAATTAGGTTTCAAAATTGCTAAAGTTACAGCTGATGCATATTGTTCATTCTTCTCTGAAAATGATTTTGCTATCCCTATGCACTTATTAAGCAATGCGCCTGGAAAAGGAGCGGATGCAGTTTGTGCTAAAATTGACGAAATTGTAGAAACCGGTCAAGTATTATGTATCTATACAGATAACGTGACCAAATACGGCGATGATATTTCAGCAACAAAAGTATCATTTGAAAAAGTTATTGCTCATATTCAGAAATATATTGGCCAGGGGTCTTTGGAATGTATGACATTCTCAGAGTTCTATAAGCAATGTGTAACTAGATAATATATTATAATATTGAGAGATAGGGATTACTCCTATCTCTCAAATATATTCGAAGAAAGGAGAATTTATATATAATAGTCGTACATTATTATAGCGATAACCTAAAATTAAAAATATAAAGAGAGAGGTGTACTTAAATGAATATATTTAAGAATACTAGATACTATAAATGGGTATCAGTAGATGGGAAAGATGAACTTAAAGAGGTTCGTGTTGTAAGAGTTCAAAATGAAAATATTTGTACTATAGTTACGACAAAAGGACAGAATATTGGAGAAAGAGTTAAAATAAAAATTGATACTCTTACAGAAGAGTATCAAAAATTATCTCCAGATGGATATATCAGTTTCAATATAGCTTCTATAGGAAAAGGTCTTAGAGATGTAGCTGCTATAATTACAAGAACTAAGGACATTAATCAAGGAGCGCAACTTCCATTTGGAATTTGTAGGCAATGCGTATCAGACTTGTTTGCTAAACAATTAACACCTGACCATGTTGATTATGTTGGCATATCAATTAGCCAGGAAACATGCCCAGCGGATGTTCAGTTTGAAAATTATTTGGCATGCGATGGAATCGAAGTAAACGAAACTGTAGCTTATTACATTGGGGATAAGCTTCCCGATATTTTAAAAATATTAAAATATACTAAAGAGTATGATCAGGCTCTTGTAGATTTATTTGACAGTCATTGTATGTATTTGGCTAATAATAATAAATTTATAGCCGAATCATATAAGATCAAATCAGATGTAGATGGGTATTGTAAATCGTTAAATCAGTTGTTAGAAATGAATAACTTCGAATATGATTTGCTTAGAGCATTTGATATTATTCCTACAGATTTAGATAAAGAAAACTTCTCCGAAGGAACTTTATCCCCAGTAGCAGCCGAAGTGTTATCTGGATTATTAACAATGACTATCGATAAATCTATCGTACTAAAATACGATAAAGATATCGATCTATCAAAAATTAAAAGAAGATACTGCCTTGTATCCGACAAAGATTCAAATGTATATGTAGTAGGATACACAGTATGTGGTAAGTACCATGTACCTATTGAAAATACAGAATCAGAGCAGAATATAGAAAAGCTTAATACATTATTAGCTTCACCGTCAACTCAGCTTGCTTATTCCCATCTTAAATTTAGACAGGATAAATATAAGTAATCTGAGATATAATTATATATTATTGTAGTGCTATAAAAATGTATTGCTTTTAGAACAATACATTATATAGAGTAATATATTACAAATCTATTTTTAAGGAGGACCATAATTATGGCAAACGAAAACAAAAAAACATTTTTCAAATTGGCTCAGAAGCCAAAATTCCCGAAGACAAACGATTCAGCATTGATGACAAGTTATGATCTGTCAAAACATGTAAATGCTCTTATGTCAAGAATCTTTACAGACTATGCAGGTTGTAGAGTATATGTTGATCAGTCTCAGACAGCTAACGGATATCAGATGATGGATCCAAATCATCCGGTACATGTTGATCTGTACTTTGCTCTTGGTAAGCAGAAAAATCCTACAGATAAAACAGTATATGCATTCCGTCAGATTTCAGATCAGGTTAAAGAAGCAGCAGGTGCAGGAAAATCAAACTACGTTGCAGCATGTATTGGACACAATGTTGCAGTTACTCAGAATAAGTCTTCTGAAATTACACAGGAAGCCATGGATATTCTTGGAAGTATGCTGTGGTACAATGTAGCTATGGGATTATCAGCAAAACCATCAGCTAAAGAATTTAACAACAAAGGTATTGTCGTAGAAGCTTCTACGACTCAGGGAAATACACCTTACATGACACCAAATACACAGAAGATTGTGTACAACATTGTAAGATATGTGGATATCAACAGTATCCTGAATACATTGTTTACAGATGAAGAGGAAGAAGAGCAGCTTATTTATCAGGTAACTCCAATCAAACCTATCATCCCAATGCCAACAGGATATGTTGTACCAAACACTGCAGAACAGAAATGGCTGTTCAATGTTAACAGACTTAACCAGAGAACATTCTCTGATCTCTGTAACGAGCTTGGCGGTTTCAATACCACAAACGGAATCAATATCTGTACTGATTCTTATTAAGACTTTGAGGGTGAGATTAATCTCACCCTCAATTATTTTTTAAATAATAGGAGGATATCATGATATCTTATAAAATTTTTAATAAAACTATGATTATCAAAATGGAGAATTGTTCTCTCTTTGATAGAACTAATGTAGATATGATACTATCATTGGACGAATTAGATGATATGGATAATATTATCATACTAGATATAAGAACACTTGCGGCAATGAAATCTAAATTTATTAACGATATGATAGATGAAAATATAAATAAATTTAGACAAAAAATTGGAGATAAACTTACAATATATGATAATGAATCTCTAAATAGTAAAAAACCTATATCTATAAAAACAGATTACGGGTATATTCATCCATGCGTAATACGAGGCAGGATACTTCTTATAGAAGATGATTCTCCGGAATCGTTGACTCCAGAAGAAATATACCTTACTTTATTATATGATAAAATCTCAAAGGAGGGTTTATAAAATGGGAACAACTAAACCATTCACTTATGAAGTAGATCCAAACTTCGATCATGTTCTTGAGGAGAAAGGAAACACTTATACTGCACTAAGAAAAATTAGATGGGGTGATCGAGAAGATTTTAAAGTAGATGTAAGAAAATACTACGCTACTGAAGAAGGAGAGAGAATGTCAAAAGGTTGCTCGTTTATGAGCGATGAAGGTGTAAATGAAATGGTAAACGTTCTTATCGACAATGATTATGGAGATGCTAAAAGAATAGCAGACTCTATTGTTGAAAAGAGAATGGATATATGTGCACGGGTATATGATCATTTAGAAAATGATCAGTCTTTGAAAAAAGATTTAGATAAAATGATATCTGAAGGATTCATTGAAGATGATGAATCTGAAGAATATTATGATTTGGAAGGGGTAATATAAATGAATACACCTTATAATTATGCAAATCTAGATACTCTTGTATCTAGTGTTATATATGGTTATTATACAAAGTATGATAGGTTAATACCTCTCATAAATGAAAACTTTGTAGGATCCACAGCAACTACGTTAGATATTTTTGTAGACGTGATGGATATTTTTAGAAGATTAGATAAAGCATCTTCTAAAAACAGTTTCCTTACTATAACAAATCCGCTTGTAGTTACTTCTGGAATAATTAATATGATAGCTCACTATAGATATTTCTTTAGAACTAGATATAGATGCGAGACTAGATTCTGGCTAATAAGTTCTAAAGGAAACTCTTTAGCATCTATGTATTATCCAGGATTTAAAGTACCTATATTATCTACAGAGATGTATAAATTATATACTCAAAACGTAGAATTCATTGCAGCGTTATGTAATAATATTCACAACGCTCAGTTTGAATATACTGATGTAGATTTTGTCACTAAGTCTATTGGCATAAGAGCTGTAGAAGGATATGTTAATCCTGCTATATTAATTTCAAAAGATCCTTTTACATTACAAGGGTGTGCTACACCTAATACATTAGTGCTGAGACCTAAGAAGAACAATACAGGTGATATATCTACGTTATCTAATATTGCAACAGCAGTCACAGATTATATTAACGCTATATCTAACAATAAATCGGATCATGTTAATATAAGTGCGTGCCAATTATCGTTACTAATGGCATTAACAAGAGTGCCATCAAGAGGATTACAAAGTATATTCAACATACCAACTGCGATAAAATATCTAAACAGTGCATATATAAAAAATGCAACTACATCATATCCTTGGGATATAGATAGTTTTATGAATATCTTCGTATCTGCAAACGGTAAGCTTTCAAAAGATCCTTTTGAAATAATATCCCGATTTAAAGCTTGCGATACTGTATTCTTACAGTATGCTGGGTATGAAAATATGCCAGAAGCTAAACTGTACAAAGGTATAGTTAACTTATATGATGCGGACGGTATGAAACGAATTAATGAGCAATATTTCAAAGATTGCCCATTGGACCTTAATGCGCTATAACCAAAACATTCCACTAAAGAGTTTAAACTCTTTAGTGGATTTATTTTTTTGTAAGGAGGAATATCTATGGCATCCTTGATAGCATCGTACAAGTTTACAGTTCAATTAGAATTGTTACTTAAAAACAAATCATATCCAATACCATCTAGCTCTGTAAAATCCATAATGATAAATTATGATTATGATAAAAATAATATGCCTGTACTATATTTAAACGTAAGACTCAGTAGTACGATATATAATAAAATGGTTCTCAATGCAGATACTGCAACTTTGAGTTTTAGATTATACAAATTCGACGAACTTGGAAATAGTATTATTAATGAACCATATATAGAAGATAATTTTACATATGTAATGTCTTCCGATCCAAACTATGATGAAACATTAGAGCAAGTAGTTTCAGGTAAAGCTATGGCTGATAACGATAATGCCGATTCTTATCTTGAAGGTTATATAAGCATATTAAGTTTAAGACTCATTAATGATAATAAAAAGTTTATAAACGACGTTGTAAAAGATACTGATCCTTTATCTATAATACATAAATACACTAGCCATATGCCAATGTGTATTGAACCTTTAGATAGCACTGTTCATATAGATCAGTTTATAATACCACCTATAACAAGTATAACAAATCTTATACAATATATAAACAATAATTATTGTTTATATAAATCCGGATATAGATTCTTTAGAGATTTTGCAGCTACTTATCTATTAAGCATGAAAGGTAAACCTGTTAATACTGCTAATAATAACTTTAATACAATAATTATATCCATAAGAGATCCTATGGATAGATTAAGTAAAATAAGTTCTATGGAAATCGATAGAAAGAACCACGCCTACATTATTTATGTAAACGCTAAGGATACTTCTATAAAGATAGATAGAACTACAAATAAGCAATATAATTCCATTCTAGGTGTAGATACATTAGGAAATACAATTAAAGAGGAATTAAAAATTCCGGATACTCCAGATATATCGGAAAAGGTTATTATAGAACGTGTACAAAACGATAATCTAGAAAAGATATACAATTCTAAAGTAACTATAGAATCTTTATCAGTTATTCTTACTATAGCAAAAAATGAAATAGATAGTACATTGCTAACACCAAATAAAGAATATCAAGTAAGAAATTATTCTGGTTCACGAGATTTTGATGGTAGATATGTATTATCATATAAAAAAGAAATAATGTATCAGCAAGATAAAAACTTTATAGATAGTGTAATGTTTGGATTGCGACGAGTAACAGAGGAGTAGGATCAAATCCTACTCCTCTTTTTATTTTTAATCTTCATCGTCTAGAAGATCAATATCTTCTTCATCTAAAAGATCTTCATCTTCTTCTTTGTTACAAGCCTCTTCGAAATCAAGAACAGCTTCCAATAAACTATCTTCGCTGGTAGCATCCTTATAATCATCTCCAATTGTTAAGTCGACTTCTGCTTCTAATAAACAATCTTCATATTCATTATTAAACATATTATTTTCCTCCTTCTTGGGAATTATTATTTTGAGCATTTTGCTCTATTTTAGCTCCTTTTATTTGAGCTAATTTTTTTAAAAACACAAGATGTTTTTTCATAGATATGTTATAAAGATTCATTACAGCGACAATAATCTCAGAACTTATATTGAAATATTGTCTAACTGCATCTGATTTAGAATCTTCTTTTTCAATATCTTTAACATCATTTTCATCTTCTAAAAAATATGTCAACATCGTATCTTCCATTAACGAGCTTTCATTGTTAACTATATTTTTCGTAGATGTTACTGCTTTATCTAATGAATTTTTTGCGGCTTCTAAAGATGTAATGGCTGCTTTATATCCTGAAGTAACGAACATAAACCCTTCAGATCTATCTGAATCTTTGTATTTGTCTTCATTATCACTAAATACTTTTTTCATAAGCCTATCTTTAGTAGACTCATTAGCTTCGGCTGGAGCTAATATAGACCCATATTTTTGAGTAAGATATTTACCTTTATCTTTCAACAAATCGGCATCTGATTCATTCCATGGAACTAATTTAAATTGACCTAATGTTTTTAAATCTATTCTTTGAATAGTCCAGGTATTAGGAATTTTTGCAGACATTATCTTGTCTTTGTTTTTCAATACAAAATTTATTTCATGTTCATAATTATTAGTAAAAGAACTAACGAATTTATGAACCATGTTGCTAATTTGAGTAGCAATATTTTGTATTACTGCTTGTAACGATTTCTTTTTATCGTTAATTTTAGCAGCAACTTTACCTCCAGCTACATCTTCATTAATAGATTCCAATAAGGATTGTTTCATAATCATAGTTTCAATAGATCTTGCTTTTTGAAATAACTCTGATTCAAAAAGATAAAATTCCTGTTCAATTTCTTGTTCAGATTCATCTTTATTTACATAATTATCTTCAATATCAGCAGATGTATCTGAATTATCTTCAATATAATCATATAATTCAGGATCATCTATATCATCAGAATCCACTACATTATTGTTATCGTCATCATTATCTCCTGGATCAATCTCGTTATTAGGAGTATTATCTACACCAGCCGCAGCAGTATTAATAATATCTTTGCACTGAAGCAGATATTTAATAATACAATCCATTTTAATAGAGATTGCAATGAGATAAAGATTACAGATCTCATTTATCTGTGATATCTTAGTAGATATGAAAATATTCATTTGATTAAATGAATATGAGTTCATTCTATAGGTCTTATCTTCAACCCCATCTTCATCAGTTTTGATTGGAAGTTTGTTATCTTGATTCCTAAAGAACATAGATCCAACTTCATCTGCAACTTTTTCCAAACCATCACAAAATTCTGTTACAGATTTATTGATCACATTGATATAATTAATATAGTTCATGATATCAAGTTTAGCTTGTTTTACACATCCAATATCAACTTCCATATCACAAGAAGGATTCTTTACAAATCTATTATATATAGTTTTTGCAAATGAATCTCTTGTACATTTTTCGCAACCTGTAAGTTTTTCAATACATTTATCCAACCAACCATCAGAAATTTCTGATGATAAATTATTGCACACAGTGGCAATAATTTGGGCTTTCTCTTCTTCTGTTCCTATAGGACCAAGGTCTTGAAATAATTTACCAATAAAAGCAAATTCTTTCTTAAATATTTTATATGGTTCTACCTCAGGAATATCGTCGTTCAGTAAATTATCGTACTGAACGCCTTTGTATATTTGAGTATCCATAATATTTGCATTGTCTGGGATATCTAAAATATCTTTATTAGCATCAGCAAAATTTTCTACATTGATAGTGAACTGCGATGCTAATTCTTGAGCCTTCAGAATATAATTGGTAATAGCTTTTTTATATTCTTTGAAGAATTCTGCGAATTTTTTATTCTCGTCTTGTTTAGAATCAGCTTCTAATATAGATGCATATAAACATCGAGTTATATCCATGATATTAGAATCAGTTTCTCTAAGAACACTTAATCCAGATGAAAGAAAAGTCTGTCTATTAAATGTATTTACTAACTCAGGAGAACAATTTTCTGTAAGTATACGAGTGAAATTAAATAAATTGCTCATAATATCCTCCTTAAAAAAATATTTAATGTGGATAGGTGGCTCGCACCTATCCACTTGTCAAGCCTATTTAAAGCTTAAATTCCACCTAATTCATAATCGAATAAGGATGCAGACTCGTTCTTCTCTGTAGATTTTCTTACTGCATTAATCCCTTTACCTCTTGCTGCGGCACTTGCAACAATAGTTTTATTCTGGGTACGAGCAAGGTTAAGAGCCTTAACAGCCTGTCTGTTAACCATAGTCATAGTAGAACCAATTTTGTTAAGAACTTTAATTGTTCTATGGATCTGTGTGGAAGCCTCTGTAGGAAGCACTTTAAATCTCTTTGACGTACTTTCCATAACTTTTGCTGCTCTGATGTGGTCATTTATAATCTTTTTATTTTCATCGTACGCTTTGCGTACTGCTTTTCTTGAACCTTTATTGTTACTGAGCTGTTCTACTGCTTTAGCTACATTGTATTCTTGCTCTTCTTTTTCTGCACCTTCTGGCTTGAAAATGAATTTGTCAGCTTCATCAGATTTAAATACTGCTTTCATAACATTTGCGATTTCTGTATCTTCTTCGCCC
>NFZD01008973.1_pt1 | contig 41893 bp, 50 predicted proteins | sample 1095381 | NCBI WGS metagenome assembly NFZD01 (sample SAMN03609891, study PRJNA323583) | gut metagenome | isolation source: feces | host: Rattus norvegicus | place: Denmark: Riget | collected 2013 | reverse complement strand
CAAATGCTTCATCCCTTGTGATGACTTCCATTTCTTCATCAGATAATGGTTCTTTGAAGATGAATTGATTGATGTTTCCTAATACTTTTCTTATAGCATCTGCATCCAACATCAACTGTGACTGAAGAATAAGGATGTATTTGAATAGGTCATCATTCCTTCCTGACCCTTCTGACAAGTCCATTAGGTCAATCTGTGTATTCACAGGAAGAAGTTCATCAGGGACTTCATCCACCTGTGAAGGTTCGAAGGATGGGGGAAATCTGTCCACACCATCCACCTTCAAAGGAATGTATGTTGAACCTGAATGAATGTCAGCAATCAATCCAACTGCAAGTTTTTTATCCTTTCCACCCTTTTCAATCCTGTGTTCTGTGTCCTTCCAATAGCTGTGAATATGTCCATTGTTTGGGTTTTCAAGAATCAGACAATTCCAATTGTTCTGTTCTGCCATATCCCAAAACTTCTGTGACAGTTCATCACTGTCAAAACTAATGTCCACATAATCTTTGTTCAGGATTGCACCAAAGGAATGATTTCCTTCAATCTGTTCCCATGAAAGAAGTTTTGCATCCTTGACCTTCATGGTTGGATTCTTTCCATCACCTGTTGCATATCCTTTGAATACTTCTTTGTTACCTTTCCAACCCATGTCAATCACCTTCCTTCATCTATTCCAAATCCTGCAATCCTGTCATATGCAGTTTGTATATACCATTTCCTATCTAATTTTGAAGGTACAGTCATCCCATTCACTTCTTCATTGAAAATGAAGCAATGTTCAGGTGTTCCTTCCACCTTTGCCTGACTTCCGTCATTTTTTATTTTCCACAACCCACCATCCTGAAGACTTGTTGAAGCAAAGACCCTGACACATCTTTCATTCATTTCTTTTGCATTACCAACAAACTTGGTGAAGGTCTTCAATCTTCCTGTTGATGGATTGATTCCTTTGTACTTTTCCCAATACCCACCATGAAGAAGACATTTATATTTGGAAGAAATCTTCTTTATCATTTGGAATTCCTTTAGGTCATTGCAACACATGATTGTATGTTCGATTGGAATTCCTTTGACCAATCTATTCACAATTGCCTTGTTGACAATTGGAAGGTCATAATCTAATGCAGACAATTCTTTGACATATGCACCTTTTCTTTCAATCTTCCCATTGCTAAATATGAATACATAGTTGTTTACATCTTTTTCCAAAATAGAACTGATTTCATCAAATTCAAGTTCCATGTTGCATCTTTTTTCCCATTCAAAACAAATGTCATCCATCTGTTCAAATGCTTCATCTGTGTCAGGCAGACTAACAATCAAACCATCTGTGTTGGACTGTATCAATTCAAATCCATCTATCTGTTCAAGATGTTCAATCAAGTCTACAAGCATCAACTGCCCATTCATACAGATAAGATTTGCATTCCTTGGGTCATATGCACTTGATGTTTTCGCTTTACTTATTCCATATGTTCCATTGATTACGATTTTCAAAGGTGCTTGTTCTTTCTTTTTTCCTGCATGTTTCAATTCAATTCGCCTGTTATAAATCATTTTGAATTTTTCAGGCTTTCTGCTGTTCCTTGTAAGCAAGTCATGGAATATCATCAGCCTTGGATAGAATGAAGCCACATCAACATGCCAAATCTGCCTGCCTTTTCCAAGGTTCATATATTTTTCTTTTCCTGCATGTATTCCACCCCATGCAAGTGTGTGTTCTAATCCTGCAATCATCATTGTCATCTTATTTGAATAATCATGATTATCAGGATTTAAAAAGAAGTCAATTGCTTTCTTGTATTTCTTAATGTCAATACAAGGAAGAACAAACAGGTCAAATTCATCATTTCTGCTGACCCTTTCACATTCAAGAATCTTTGCACTAATTTGTGCTTTTGTCAGACCAATGTCCTTAATTGATAATGATTCAGGAAACATTTGAATAAGTGATATAATCGCATCAAAGTCCGACTTTCTTTCCATGAACACTTCCACAGTCTGTTCCACATCATGCCTGCAATATTTAACAGTTTCTTGAAGTTCTTCTTCAGTCAACTTCCTTGGAATATCAAATGGAATAGATGATTCCTTCACCATATTCCCAAGTGACCCTTCAAAGAACTTCAATCCCCTGTCTATTTTTGCTTGAAACACATCATAAGAAAGAAGTGGAATTTCTTTGAACAGGTTGGAAAACTTCCAACCTGCTTCTTCTTTCAAGATGATAAAATCATTAATTTCTTTTGGATTCATACCACAAAGGATTCCCTTCAAAATATAATCATCATAATGATGATTGTTGAATCCAACCCATATGTCTGACTTGTGTTCTTCATATAATGCTAAAAGGTCAGCAGGTGAATTGATGATGACATGTTCTTTCTTTGCATCCATGTCAAGGACTACAACCAACCAATCCTTGACAAAAACTTCAAAGTCAAAGAACAACATCATATCCACCTGCCTTTCATTATTCTACTTCATAAACTTCTTTGATTTCATAAATTGGGAAGTCTTTCCTTGACTTCTTAAATTCAACAAGGAATTCAAGTTTCCCATCAATTTCTTCCATGATGTCAAGAATCAAATCATTATACTGACCATATGATTTGAATTCCACTTCATCAACTGCATCCAATGCACGAAGGAATTTATTGACCTGTCCAATTTGGAATCCCTGTGTGATTACCTGATTCATGAACATACAACTGTTCTTGAAATTACCTTGAAGGATTCTGAACTGACAGAAGAACATTGGGTCACCTTTTTTGGATTCCTTAATTTCCATTTTTTCAATCTTCACTTCATATGTACCTGTTGGAACTTCTTCATAGTTCCCTGAACCACCACTTTTTTCTGCTTCAGCAATATCTTTCTGAAGTCCATCTGTATCAATGTTGTTATCCCATTTATCAAAAATACTCATAATTTTCACCTTTTTAACCTTTCTTATTTACCTAATACATCATTTAAAAAATTTAAAAATCCATCAACAATTGCATCTTCCAACTTTTCTTCATTGGATTTCTTCAAACCACTGTCATCAGGTTTGCGACCTGTTGCTTTCTCAAACAATGCATCTGTATCAACAGCATTCAATGCATCCATTTTCAATTCTTCCTGTGCATCTTCAATGATTGATTCAGCAATCAACTGTAATGCAATATCTGACATTTCATCAAGCATCACATCCATTACACCACTGTGTTCAAGAACAAATTCAAACTTAATGATTGATTCAAGTTCTTTCTTTTGTTCCTGTGGGTTATCCCCTTCCTGAATCTTATCCTTCACAAAACTGTGAATTCTTTCATACATTCCCTGTTCTTTCATTTTTGCGATAGTCTTGGTCATCTTCATGATTATCTTTCCTTTCTTGTTCTTCTTGATTTTCTTTCAGACTTTGGTTCTTCAGCAGGTTTTTCTTCCTGAACATCCTCTTCCTGCTTTCCATCTTCTTTGAACGGAAGTTTTTCATCACTTTCAAGTTTTTCTTCCTGAACTTTTTCAGAATGGTTGTCAAAAAAATTTGCTTCATTGTAGACTTTCAGAAGTTCTTCCCAATCCAAAGGACAAGATGTTGTTTTAATATTCTTCAGTCTACCACCACCAAAGATGACTTCATTGGATTTGAAGTTCAAGGTTCTTGATTCATCATCTTCAACCACAACCCTTGCTACAATATCAACCATACCTGCAATTTTGTTTGCAATCTTTTCAGAAATGTTCGGTTTGATTGCTGTGATCTTGTCACCTGACTTCTTTGTGATGTCCTTTGACATATCTTCATGGGAAATCAGGACAATGTTTTCATAATCAAGATTGACAAGTCTTCTGATTGTAGACAGAAATTCTGTTCTGACCTTATCCCATGCCCTGAAGCTATCATCTGATTCATGGGTGATTCCAAGTTTGTCATACATGAACAATCTGCATGATTCATAAGTATCTTCAAGAAGGTCAACAATGATGGTTTTGAATCCATTTTCACCTGCTGTTCTTTCAAGTTCATCAATAGTGTCCTTGAAATTCTTCCAAGCAAGAACCTTCTGTCTTCCCTGCATTGTGTCCTTGATAGGAACATACTGCATTGTGACAAACTGAATGTTTCCATCTGTGTTCAGGTTCAAAGGTGCAGGTGCTTTATCCATGAATGTTGTCTTTCCACTGAATGCACCACCATAAATCCACAGTTTTCTTTTGGTTGTCTTTCCAACCTGTCTTCTTTCTGCACTTGGTAACATATTTATTTCATTTCCTTTCTGACAATAGTCTTTATATTCACACCAGTCACACAGATAACTGAAGTTTTTTTCATAGTGATCTGTAAGACCAATATTCATACATGTTTCATAGAAATCAGCAACTTTTGAAGGATCATATTCAACTTCCCTGATTTCAATTTCTTTTTCATTCAGTTCTTCCTGAATTCTTCTTCTGAACTGCTGAAGGTCTTCTGTTTTCTTCTGTCTAATCTGAACCTTTGGAACAAACACAAAATACATTTTTCTGATGTGTTTCCCTGTGATTCTTTCAAAGAAATATTTATATACATGCAACTGTCTTGATTCCATATAATGGTCAATGTTATTTGAATACTTGAAATCATATAAATCAAACTGACCATGTGGAAGACCTGCATCATGCTTGGTACATGGAACAATCAAATCTGCTGTTCCTTCATAAACATCATTCTTGAAATTGACTTCATGAAATCCTTCAGGAAGAATTTCTTTCATCTTTGGAATCCAATATTCAAGTTTAATGATTTCATTGATGTGTGCATCTGTTATGATAGGATATGAATCTTTGTATTCCTGAATAGCTGTTTCCATATCCTTTTCCATTCCCCTGTGAATTGCTGTTCCAAGAATCAATGGATTTGCAGGGTCATCTGTTGGAAGCACTTCAATGTTTTGTCTGTATCTGAAACCAAATCTTGCAGGACAATTTTCAAAACATTCTGCTGTTGAAAAATGAAAATTATCCATCTGAACACCTTCTTTTCAATAAGTCATAATTGTATGCAGTGTTTGCATCATTCACCTTCAAGCAATCAATGAAGTCCTTGAACAATTCAAAATGGTCAGGATAAAGAAGAATTCCATATCCACCTGCTTCATCAATCTTCTTCAGGTTGTGAATCTGAAGTGGTGAAGGTTTTCCATTCTTTGCCTTGACTTCAATCCCAAGGAATCTTCCATTGCAACATGCAAGGATATCAGGAACACCTGCTTTGGTGAATTCACCACCGCCCCAATATTTAATGAAATAGCAGTTATTTGATTTCAGGAAAGACTTGATTCTGTTTTCAAAATTCTTTTCTGATGCCATGTGTTCACCTACTTCACTGTAATTCTTACTGATGCACTAACATTGGAAGTCTTTGAATATGCTTCAGCAATGTCAGGATGGTCTGCTTTCAGCTTCTTGGAATCAATGGTTGTTCTTGTCGTTGGTGCAACATACATAAATTTAACTTTTGCATTCTCAAATGACTTCACACCATGTTCTTCCATTGCCTGAAGCAACTTTTCTTTCATCAGCTTTTCCTGTTCTTCCAATTTCTTCTTCTGAACTGTAATGTCTGTGATTGCTTTCAGTACATCAGGAACTGTTGATTCAATAACCTGAAGGTCTGTTTCTTCAACCTGTTCTTCACACTTTTCTTCAATTTCATCACAAGCATCTTCACAAGTGTCTTTCTTGTCACAGAAGAAACAGCAGTTCTGACATTCTCTGTCTTCTTCCATTGTGATTTTACATTTCATCATAATATTCACCTTCCTTTTCTAATCTTTCATAATATGGTTTTGTGTCAGTCACCCAACCATTTGCATACAACACAAGACATATGCATGTGAAATTGACTAACATGATGACATATGGTTGCCAACTTATAATGCAGTCAATCCAACATATCCAATAAATCAGCGAAAATACATTTAATGCAGTCAAGGCTTTGATTACAAAGTTATGAATTTTTCTTTTCATCTTCTTTGAACAATTCATCTGTGAAATCCTTCCTTTCTTCCAATGTGTGCAGGATTTGTTCTTCAACTGTTTCCTTGCAAATCATCATATAATAGAAACATGTTTTTTCCTGACCAATCCTGTGAATCCTTTTTTTGGACTGTTCAAAATCTTCTGATGACAATGGAAGCGAAAAATAAATGATTCTGTTGCACTTCTGAAGATTCAGTCCTTTGGATGCTGATTGATACTGACATAAGGTCACACTGTTTGATTCCTGTTCATAGGATGTCAGGTCTTTGGTGTGTCCATTGATTTCTGAAATTGGTCTGTCAAGTTCCTGACATATTTTTTTCATGTTCCATAGTTCATCATTGAATGAATAGAATACAATCAATCTTTCCTGTGTTGATTCAACTAAATCCCTGAATGCATCTAACTTGTTTTGATTGAATTGACTGCATATCTGTCTGCTATAAAGCAGTTTTGTCAATGATGTATCACCAACCAATTCCTGACCTTCTATTGTTACAATGCAATCCTTCTGAAACTTCCAATACTCTTTAGGTGCTTTCAATCTGATATGTGTGAATACCTGTTCAGGTAATTCATAACATTCTTCAGTCTTCTTGAATATTGCACCATGTTCACGCATTTTGGATTTCAACCTATCAATGTTTTTATATGGGTCTTCTTTGTCCACAATCTTGTGTTGAAAACCACCTGAATCAATTGTTGTCCAATTCACATATTGCCTGTTATACAAGTCTTCTGAAATCTTCCAACCTAGCAGGTGGACTTGTGTCCATAGATTTTCATATTTACCACCAACAGGTGTTCCTGAAAGAAGAATCACATGTGCAGGTTTCATCTTCAGAATGAATTTGGTCTGCTTTGCTTTTTGATTTTGAATCAAAGATGATTCATCCAACATTAAAGTGAAATTATACAAATCAAGAAGTTCTTTTCTTCTCCAAGCTAATTCATAATTGATAACACCTACTACATAAAATCGTTGTCCTTGCGATAACCCATGAAACTGTTCAAGCTGTTTCTTATTTGTCAGGTCAAAGACCTGCATGTCATAGCGTTCTGTGAAGTGTTCAATCCAATCCTGAATCTTTGATTTTTGACAGATAATAAGATTGACTTTGCATCCAAACCTTTTCATCATTTCAGAACCTGTGAAGGTTTTCCCAAGACCCATGTCATGATATACACCAATGTTTTGAAGTCCTTCCGTTTCCTTCATTGCTTCTTCCTGATGTTGAAAAAGTTTAATGTTTGAAATTGAAGTATTCATAATCAACACCAAAATAATCACAAATGTCTTTTCTTTTAGAATAAGAAGGAAAACTGTTTCTAATTTCCATATTGTAGAAATACGAACTACATAGTCCTACTTTTTTACAAAATTCATTTCTTGTCATTCTCATTCTTTTTAACATCCTGTCAAGTTCGTCAAAATCAAAGAACACATCAGCACCAGTATTTTTCTTTCTTTTAACAGGTAGTTCGCATTTAACTGAAATCTCTTTGACAATGTCTGAATGACTTTCTTCAGTATTAGAAAACACATCATCAATGTTTGGAATAATGTTTTTGAAGATATTCAAAACATATGGTCTATTTCCTTCCAAACAACCTGCCATGATTGAACCTATTTGAATAAGTTTTTCTGTATCAATTACATTCTTTTGTTCAACGTCAGGTTCAATTGGAACTTGCTTAATTCTGAAATAACTGTCTACCAATTCCCTCTGCACCTTCCAAGCCAAATCATTTGTGAAGGACTTCACTAACATCAGGTAACCTGTTTCTGTAATAAGGGTTATTGTTCTACCTGCATTTTTACTGATTCCGAACTGCCGACGAAATTCGTCGTTAGTTATTTCAACTGAATAAAAATCAACACCGCTGATAAACCGCTGTCGGTTTTCCCGGAAATTTCTTGAAGCTGTCCCATCAGGTCTTTTATGTACGGTATCAATATCCTTGAATGTTACTACCCTCTTACCTTTATACTCTTTAACTTGTAATGTTGTTCCTTGTACTATCATTGCTTCCATATCCTATACCACCTTTATACCTGTGCATTTCTCAAAAATTTCAGCATTGAAATTCGGAAGTGATACAATAATATTTCTATATTCACTAGAAAGTCCATCCCACCAAATCTGACTGCAATCTTTTTCATCAAGAATTTTCAAATAACCGCCTATTGTTTCATATTCAGGATGCTGTTCTTTTTCTTCATCAGTCATGTCATCTGACCAAATCCAATCAACAACATTTCTTGGAATCTGATTCAACAGATATCTTGCATCTGAATTTAACCAATCACGATAAGTCCAATCTGAAGGTTTGTTGAATAAGAAGATTTTTGGTTCTTCTGTGTTGAAGCATCCATTGGAAAAGTTAGTCTTGTTCCAATCACCGCTGTTCCAATCACCGCTGTTGCAATTACCGCTGTTGCAATCACCGCTGTTGCAAAGACCGCTGTTCCAATTACCGCTGTTGCAAAGACCTGCATTTCCTTTTCCAAGGTTGACCATTCTTAAAACATCTTCCCAACTGATTTCTTCAACAATCTGAATCTTATTGGTGCAACATTTGCTGTCATCTGATTCTTCATCAATTTCACCCAATGCAATGACCTTTGCAACTTTGTTATCAGGATTGAACGGATAATAATTGAAACAGTCTTTTAATTCTTTACAAAAATGAAATCCTCTGTTACAACAAGAAGGTGTGACATCTTCTTCAAATGTCTTTCCTACTTCATATTGAAATCCTCTGCATGTCCAATCAGGTTTAAAAACTTTATAACCTTCCATAATATTCTCCTTTCTATGACACAGTAATTCCTGTGTGTTCTGTGAATTTTTGTGGACTAATGAAGTATGTCCATTGACTTGACATCTTCACTGCATATCCCCAAGGGAATACACCTTTTTGAAGACCAATTCTGATGAATTGTTCTGATACGTTCATTAATAATGCACACTGTGAAACTGATAACCTATTCTTCTTCATCTTCATCACCTATTCAAAAATTTATTAATGAAGTATTGCTGTCCTATTCCTGTTACTTTGGTTGTCTTAGTCACTCTGATACTTCCATCAGGATTGTTAATTGTAGTTTCTTTTACTTCAAACAATCCTTTTTCCATTGCTTTCTGTGTCGGCATATTTTTACTGTTACCTGATTTCATCAAATAGCCTTCTTGACGTAACTGTTCAAACAATCGTTTTTGACCTGTTTCAATACCATTTTGTTTCAAAATTTTTGCCAAATCACCAATCAGAATAGATGTTTTACTGCTTGCCACAGCATCAGCAAAAATTTCTTTTGGCTTCATTCTCTGATTATCAGCAATCAAAACTTTGTTTTTCTCACGTTCTTCTTTTAGTGCAGTAAATGCTTTGATTGCCATTTCAGGATTGTTAATCAGTTCATCAACCGCATACACACCATGTTTTCTAATAGACGGTAATACGTCAGATGTTACCCAATGTTTGAATCTCTTTGCTGATTCCAACTTGCTACCGAAGATTAAAGCATATAAGCCTGATTCATTAATCCATGTTGGGTGCTGAGTTCTACCCATACTGTCTGTAATAGATGGGGTAGCGTTTTGCGACCCCATGATTTTGTCGCAACTTTCAATATGTGTGGCAAGTGCATCTTTTGTATTTTTGTAACCTAACGCCCCTGCAACATCTTTCCCGACAAACCAAGGCTCGTTGTCGATTGTTACTGTTCGGATTTGACCGAACTCGTTTGAATTAAAAATCTGTAATTCGTTCACAACTTATTCCTCACTTTCAATGTTCAAGATTTCTTTGATTTTCTGAATCTGTGACTGATTTGTTCTAGTACCATTCAATAGTTCAGACAAATAAGAAACACAGATTCCCATTTCACCTGCAAGGTCTTTCATAGTCATATCTTTATGAATTAACTGAATCCGCACCTGCTTTTTAAAATCTAACATTTTAATCACTCCTTTCTAATGTGAATTTTTTCAGCAAAAACCTTTGACAAACTGCTGAACAAGATTTATAATGAAAGTGTCAAATTAAATTATAAAATCATTGTACAGAAGTTATACCGAAAGATTTCACTTTTTATTTCTTGTAAGTGCTGAACCTGTTCACTACTTACAAGTCTTATTATAGTGACCCTTTTCACTTTTGTCAATAGATTATTGCTGAAAATTTTCACTTTTTGGAAAGGGGATAAAATATGACTACATTCGATAGAATTGAAGAATTATGTAAAGAAAAAGGTATATCAAGAAGAAGGATGGAACAGGATGCAGGAATTGCAGTTGGTTCATCATCCAAATGGAAGAATGGATTGATTCCAAGTCAAAAGTCATTGCAAAAATTATCTGAATTCTTCAATGTGACTGTCGCATATCTGACAGGTGAATCAGAATTCAGAAGTGAACAAGATGCAGTGATGGGTAGATGGTCTGAACAATATGAAAAAGATGCTGTATCTGAACTTGGTAAAATTGAAGCAGGAATCAGAATTCCTGTGTTGGGTGAAGTTCCATGCGGTATTCCACTTGAAGCAATTGAATTGATTGATGTTGATGATTGGGAAGAAATTTCTGAAAAACTTGCAAGAACAGGAAAGTTCTTTGGACTAAAATCAAAAGGTGATTCCATGTCACCAAGAATTCAGGAAGGTGATGTTCTGATTGTTCGTCAACAACCTGATGCAGAATCAGGTGATGTGGTCATTGCAAAGGTCAATGGTTCTGATGCATGTTGTAAGAAATTATTGAAGACAGATGATGGAATAGTTCTTCAATCATTCAATCCGATTTATGAACCAATGTTCTTCAGTAATGAAGACATAAAAAAGAAGCCTGTTTTAATCATTGGAAAGGTGATTGAAAATAGACAAAAATTTTAATGAAAAAGAAGGGGGAAGGAAATGAAATCATTTAACTTCAAATCAGGAACTATTGTAAACATTAATGAAACAACTGTTGAAATTTTGAGAACAGATGGGAAAAGTGCAATGAAATCACTTTTTGCAGGAAGAACAATGGGAAAGATGATTATCAAAAAATCATCAATATCAGGTGTCATTACATATGCTGATTACCTTTTGATATGTGCTTCAGGTCTTCCTACACCGAAAGATTTTAAGATTTCAAATGTAGCTGATGTGAAGCAATATCCAAATTGTATTGTTGCAACAGAAAAAGAACTTGCAGAATTGTATGATGAATTAGTAACTTTGTTCTAACAAAGAACAACCAAGAACACTACCAAGAACAGCCACAAACCCCATGAAATAAGGATTTTTGACAGGTCTGTTCTTTGTGTTCTTGGTGTTCTAGGTGATTCTTACCTTTTATATTTTTAATAGTAAAATGAACTATTTTCTGTAAAAAATATAATTATATATAATAGTATATACAAAGAACACCAAGAACAACAGGGACAGCAAGAACAAAAAATAAGACCACAATGGACTGCCATCCATCATGGTCTTGAATAAGGAATGTGATATATTCCCCTTTAACAAGATTATTATATCACATACCTTTGTTTAATGCACCCATTTTTAAAGAAAGGATGATGATATATGAGATTACCTAACGGATTTGGAAGTGTTTATAAATTATCAGGAAACAGAAGGAATCCTTGGTGTGCAAGGAAGACTGTTGGTTGGACATTTGATGAAGTTAAACAAAAATCCTTCCCTGTGTATCAATTTGTTGGATATTATCCAAGCAGGAAAGAAGCAATGATTGCCCTTGCTGATTACAACAAAGACCCCTATGACCTGCATCATAACACTATTACATTTGAAGAAGTCTTTGAAAAGTGGTCTGAAGTGCATTTTCCAAAGGTGTCAGAATCAAATGTGAAAGGATATAAAGCATCATTCAGAACATGTGAGAAATTGCACAACATGAAGTTTGTGGAAATCAAACTTGACCACCTGCAACAAGCAGTTGATGAATCAGGAAAGAACACACCAACACTGAAGAAGATGAAAATCATGTTTGGTTTGATGTATGACTATGCAGTGATGCATGAAATTGTGACCGCTGATAAAAGGGATATGGTTAGATATGTTGATATCACCAAGGCAGGAAACCCAAATGCATACAACAGAAAACCATTCAACAAGAAGCAAATCAGCATGGTTTGGAAGGTCAAGGATTCCAATACATATTATTCTGTCATTCTGATGCTGATATATACAGGTGTCAGAATTGGTGAATTGCTTGACCTGAAGAAGGAAGATGTTCATCTTGATGAAAGATGGTTCTATGTAAGGGAATCAAAAACAGAATCAGGAATCAGGGAAGTTCCAATTGCAGAAAAGGTTGTTCCCTTCTTTCAATATTGGTTAGACAGGGATTGTGAATATTTGATTTGTACACCTGATGATAAACACTTCTTGTATAGAAACTATTATGATTCTTATTGGACACCATTGATGGAAGAATTGAAACTTCAGCACCGCCCACATGATACAAGACACACTTGTGTTTCCTTGCTTACAGAAGCAGGTGTTGATGAAAGGATCATCAAAAAGATAGTTGGTCACAAGGGTCAAGGTGTCACAGAAACAGTTTACACACATCTGGAACTTCCAATCAAACTTGAAGCAATCAACAAAATCTGAAAGAAGGTGTCATGATGAAGAAAACAGAATATAAAAATAAATTCAATGAAGAACATTATGACAGAATACATCTTGCAGTTCCAAAGGGAATGAAGGAAGTCTTCAAGACACTTGCTTCTGAAAAGGGAATGTCATTGAATGCATATATTATTGACCTGATGCATCAAGACCAAATGGGAATGTTTGATTCTTTGCAGATAGCAGAAAAGAACAAGGAACAAATCAGATTATTGACAGGAAACACACATGATGGATATGACATCACATTCAAAGATGGTCACAAAGTTCATTGTAGAACCAAATTGGAAGTAAGGAAAGCGGTTATTTCATATCTTGCACAAGATTCAAAAAGTCTTACACAAGACCAATAATTCTGTGTTACTAATTTGTTTCTATCGTGTTACTAATGGACAGATTTTCAGGTGTTTGCAGAAGTTGTTCAGCATTCCATGAAATAAGAAAAAGCCTTGGAAACATTGCATTTCCAAGGCTTTTGTGTTTTGTTCTCTGAACCTTTGAACTATCGTTTGCATAGTTCCTGAAGAACTTCAGTCCTTATTTTATCAGGGTTTTTGATGCCTGTGTTACTATTGTGTAACTATCAGGTTACTAATGCAAAAGTCTGTTTACTTCTGCTTGAACAGCAGAATAATTATATCCTGCCTGTTCTAACTTAGATTTTCGTGTTGCACCATTGCCCCACTTCCCCTGAATAACTTCCTTTGCAACTTCAGTCACAGACTTCTGTCCACAAAGTTCATTGACTTTCTGCTGAACTTCAGAATAGTTATATCCTGCATTTTCAAGTGCAGTCTTTCTTGCAGTTCCATTTCCCCATTTTCCTGCAAGAACTTCTTTTGCTACTTCAGCAACTGATTTTGTTGGTGTGGATGTTTTACCACTTACAAGTTCATTGACCTTTGCCTGAACTGTTGCATAATCATAACCTGCATTTGTCAGTCTGTTCTTTCTGTCATCACCATTACCCCACTGACCTGCTAAGACTTCCTTTGCAATGGTTGTGATGTCTTTCTTTGTTGTAGAAGGTGCAGGTGTGGATGCAGACTGTGTTGTGTATGCAGGAACACCAAATCCTCTGATATACTTTCCATTTACTGCAAGTGTTCTTCTTCCAACCTTGTTTGAAATATTTCCTTCAATGACTGTGATTGTATTACCATCACATTTTTCAACAATTCCTACATGGTCAGATGAACCAACATTGTCACCAATGCCTAAATCCTGCCAATCATAGAATATCACATCACCTGCTTTTGGAACATATGCATCATTTTCAACCCAACATCCAATCTGCTGAAAACCTTTAATCATGTAATTACATGAACATTCTGTTGGAATGATTCTTGTATAACCAAGTCTCACTGCAACAGCAGATACAAAGGTTGCACACCATGCATCTGTATATGTTACCTTGTAACCCCTTGGTATTGGATTCTGTGTGTTGTATAAATCAATAATTGCTCTGTGTGAACCATCTGCTTCATTATATCCAAGCCATGCTTTTGCCTGATTCACTACTGCTGTTCTATCATATGACATACTGTTGTTACCTTCTTTCTTATCGTACTGTGTCAAATCATACTGATTGATTAACTTCATGTTGTTATCTACATAAGTAGAAGATGTAGCATATCCATCTGCCTTGATGGTTTCAAGATATGTCTTAGGGTCTGTGATGCCCTTCAGATTGCTATATCTTGGAATCTGAATGAATTCAAAATACCCTTTGATTCCATCTTCCATGCTTTCATAAACTCTGAAATTGTCTTTGATGGTTGTCAGTGTTCCAACTTCATATTCTTCCTGTGTTGTCAGATTCACTGATTTTCCTGTCCATTTAGTCCCACATTTCAGACCAAAATAATTGTGATAGGTGGAAGCAAGTTTTGACTTGCCCCACCCACTTTCTAAGATTGCCTGTGCAATGATTGGACTATGAACCAAGATTCCATAAGACAGTGCTACCTTGCAGACTGTATCTGCAACTTTCTTGATGAATTCCTGATTAGTCATTTATTACCCTTCTTTCTGTTCTGTTAAAACATCAATTGCTTTGTTGATTGCATCAGGTAATGGAAGACCCATAAGACCTGCATTTTCCACAATTGAAATCAATTCATTTGCCATAAATCCAATGATGACTGCATTTCTGATGTAATCCACACCAATTGCTAAATCTAATCTATATGCAATCAATACAAACAAAAGGGTCATGCATTTCCTGCAAAGTCCTTTCCATCCTGCTTTGCTTTCCAATGCACCTGATTCAGTTTTGTTGCTATTGTGGAATACTCCTGCAACAATCAAACCTGATGCATAATCAATCCCCATAAATAATAATAATGTCACCAACGCTGAATCCCATCCACCAAACATGGAAGCAATGATTCCACCAACAACACCGATTCCTGTACAAATTCCATTTTTCATTTTCCATCATCCTTTCTTATACAAGATTATTATCTGCTTTTAACTTAGCAATTAAATAATCAAGATGTTGCAGTGTTACAACATCTGCACCTGCAGGTTCAAATGAATAACGATCATCAGCTTCACCATATTCCAACATCCAGTTTTTCATTTTGAAGTTCAAAGTGCGACCACCATTTACAAGTGGTATGAAATACACCTGATTTGTCCAAGTTTTACTAAAATCAAATACTTCATTAACATCAACCCATTCGTTTGTGTTCACTGTTGGTGTTCTGATTATAAGCCTATTTGTTGTTGATAATTCATTATTAAGATATAAACTTATATTGGCAGTTGTTGCTCCTGAATACTCCACATATACTTGACCTGACAATCTCCATTTACCACTTGGAAGTGATAACCCACTAGGCATTCTTATAAGTGGATAACCACCTGCAACGGTAGAACCACCAGTATATTTCAAAACATCATAATCACCACAATTCTCAAATACAATATTTTGTTTATTGTTTGATACATAAGCCCTTGTTACATAGTTTCTTCCTGCACATTTTAAACGCAAATTTTGAACTTCTTCAGCGACTGTGTTGTTTGTTTCCTGAATCTGTTCTCTTGCAGTTTGGTCAATAGAACCAACTTTTCCTTCTGTGTAGCATTTATAGATAGAATCATAGATTGCTTGTCTGACTTCTTTTCCATAAACTGCATTTATAATTTTGTCTAAATTGTCTAAAACTTCTGTTGCCATAATCATCACCCTTTCTTGTATACAATTTCTGTCAATGATGTAAAGTTCACACCAAATGTATAGACAGATTTGTCAGGTTCTAATAAATCAAGTTCTATTTTTGAACATTGAAAGAATGTATCAATGTTATGTGGTGGTGATATAACTCTTACATTGTCACCAATAGAAATTGATTCAGCATCCACATTTAATATATGCATGTCTATTGCTTTAAGCTGAAGTGACACAGCCATTTCAATGCCTGATTTTAAAAATTCTTTTCCCTTTTTTAATAGATTGTCAGCAATCGTTACGTCTTCCCACTCTTGAACTTTTTCAATTCTTCCAAAAAGAGAAATTCCAGTTTCATCTTCAATATAATCTTTCCCATTATTAACAGATTCAATTGTCAGTTTTGTTTCATCTTCTTGTTTTGCACCAAGTGGGATCAGGACTGTGAATACATTTTCTGCTGTTATATACTCTGTTATGTCAATAAGGTTTGTTCCAAATTCTATGGTTTGTGAACTTGTTTTTCCTGATTCTGCAAGATAATCAAGATATCTCACATCATTCTCTTTTCTTATTTTCAGATATCCACCATGTGTGTCTATCAACTTTTTATTCAATTCATCCAAAGTATTCGGATATTGTGAAGATTCCCTGTTAATATAATCATTGGAATCAGTCACAGTAATATTCCCCACAGTAAAATGTTTATTAGAATCAACCTGATTATTATGATTATCTATGAACAAAGAAACAAGTTCAGGAATGTTTCCCTGAAATGAATACGGTCTTTGTATTGAATCCAGTAAGTAAGAAAGTTCACCTTCACAATATACATATTTTCTGTTATAAAAATCCTTCTCACTATGAAGAACCCTTCCTGAAAAAACTTCTTTTTCAGGAATAAATTTTGTGTATATTTCTTTGCAACATATATAAGTATAAGATGAAAATTTTGTATATTTATACACCATATAATCTGAATAAAAATAAGGATATTCTTTATAATTATTCCTTTGTTCGTTATAATCAGAACCATTTGTGTTTAAAGGATTTGACAAGACAATTCTTCTCTTTTCTCCGTCAACAACAGCATCTTTATATATAACCCTGTTTGGTAAAGAACTTATACCCCATTTTTCAAAACTTTCATCATCTTTTATTTCATATATTGCTTTTCCAAGTTCTGTGACCTTTATATTTGAACTTAATTTTTTGATTTGGTTATATAAATTATTGTTTGGTGGTATTTTGAATTCTAAAGAACCTGCTTTATTCAATTCATTTAATACTTTTGCATTTAACACAGAATAACCTTTGTTTGACAACAAAGGGGAATATAACACTTCGTCATCAATATAAATTGTATACATTTAAAGTCTTCCTCCTTTGTAGTCAATGGAAACTGTTCCGTTCCCTTTAAATTCTAAAGTATTTTCACCTTCTGTGATTATTATAGTAATGATTCGATTTTCACCATCAGAAAGATTATAAGATTCACCATCAAACTGAACCTGCATCCCACTTCCATCATCTGATGTGACAATGAAAGTTGGAACAACAGGTTTCCTTGTCCCATCTATTACAAATGTCAAAGAAGAATCAACCCTGATGTCCCTATAATCTCTAATAACTCCTGTTTCAAAATTGAAAGAATCCCATTCCCAATCTTCCAAACTTCCAAATAATTCAGATTTATATGGTTCAACGTTACCTTCAATGACTATTGTGGCTGTTCTTTTGTCAGATGCCCACTCATTGACTTTTAACCTTCCTTCATAGTAATAATCAGGATCATCATCAATCATCACTTTCATACTTTTACCATGCAGATAATCTAATATCTCAGAATAGATATTAGACCACCTTTTTCTGTGATCAATAACGTTAAATTCACAAGTAATGGTTCTATTTTCAAACTTGACATCCCCTGTCAAGGATTCTGTCAAGTCAACAATTCCATCTGATGCAGGGATGTCAATATATACTGTTTTTGGAGAAGGTGGACTGATAACAGGTCTTGATTTCAGAATCAATCCCCAATCTTTATATGAATGTTTTGAACCAAATGTAACACCATTCATTTATCAGTTCCCCCTTCCTTTGTGTGCCATGATTTTTCCAAGTTCTGTGTCCATTTTAGGTGCAAGTTCACCAACAAGTGCACCTGTGTCTGTAACCATCTGCATATTTGCAAACTGTGGGAAATATTCCATGAACAGTGCAAACATTTTACTCATCCAATGCTCGAACACTTCTGCAATATTAGCAGTTCCTGATGCTTCCCTGATATCTTCCATCAGATTTCTATGACCATACATCATTTCATCCCCTGCTTCACCTGCACCTTTTGCTGTTCCACTCATTGGGTTAAAATCAAATAAAGTTGGTTCAGTGAACATCATAGGATCATCCATAGCTTTCTTATACCAACTGATTCCAAACTTTGGAACAGAAGGTGGGTTCAAAGAAAACTTTCCACTGATTGTTGGATGTGGCATTTTCAACTTAGGAAGTGACCAACTGAAATTAAAATATCCTTTGATTTTGCTAATCGCACCAGATACAATGGATTTGCAACTTTCAAATATACCGCTAAACTTTGATTTTATGCTTCCAAGTACACTGGAAACAACACCCATTGCACTATTCAAACCACTGCTAATTGTGGACTTCACACCATTGACTGCACCTGAAACAACAGATTTAATGCTATTCCATACAGTGCTGAATGTGGATCGGATTCCATTCATGATGTTTGTGATTGTGGACTTAACTGCATTGAATACACTGCTGATCACAGACCTGATTGCATTAACAACCGATGTGATCACAGACTTGATGCTGTTCCATACAGAAGAAATCACTGTTTTGATTGCATTCATTACTGTTGTAATAACAGACTTAACTGCATTGATTCCAGTTGTAACAACAGACTTGATTTTCTCCCATGCACTTATAATGGTTTCTTTGCAGTTCTCCCATATAAATTGAAATGGAAGTGTTATCAATGTGAACGCACCTTTGATAATTTCCACAATGAACATGACCGCAACCTGAACCACATTCTTAATGGTTTCCCAAGCTGTTGTAAGTGCTTCTTTTATGGAATTAAAGATGCTTACAATGTCAGTCCAAAGACCTGTGAAGAATCCAACCACAGCATCAACACATGTGGAAACAATTTCTTTGATATTGTTCCACAGGTTTATCCAAAAGTTTCTGAATTCTTCTGATGTATTCCACAAATGAATAAAACCTGCAACCAAACCTGCTATCAATGTGATAACAAGAATTATTGGATTTGCTTTCAATATTCCAAACAGTTTACTGAATCCACCTGCAACATTCTTGACTTTGCTGACTAGCTTTGGAAGTTTTGTGATAAAGCTTCCAACACCTGACAATAGTTTTCCACCTACTATCAGGACAGGTGAAGCAACTGCCACAACACTCATAATGGTTGCAATCATGGTCTTTGTTTTATCATCAAGACTATTGAACCAAGTGGTTGCTTTTTCTACCACACCACAAACCTTGTCAATAGTGGGTGCAAGTGCAGACATGAAAGAAGTACCAAGTTCAATTCCTGAATTCTTTGCTCTGTTTAGTGCTTTTTGCACTTTCACAGATGGTGTTTCCAGTTTTTCAAGACCTTCTGCAACAACATCTGTTCCATCAGCCATTGTTGCCACAGTTCCATTGAATTCATCCACACCACCATTTAATAATGCAATTGCAGATTTTCCTGCTTCTGCAGAACCCCAAAGTTCATTGAAGTTTGTCCCAGTTTCGTTTGCATAATCTTTTGTGATATGAAGCACTTCTGCAACAGACATTCCTGAAGCCATCAATTCCTGAAATGATTTTCCTGTTTTATCTTTTAAGATTCCACCAACAATTGTTCCTGAATCACCCAATTCATTGAACATACTGTTCGCATAGGTTGTTGCTTCTGCTGTTGCAATACCCTGTTTTGTAAGGGAAACATAAACAGCAGACAGATTGTCCAAATTGACATTCATGGAAGATGCAGTTGGTATGATTTTACCCATGGAATATGCAAGTTCATCAACTGTGGTTTTACCAAGATTCTGTGTCTTCACAAGGTTGTTTGAAATCTTATTTGCATCATCTGCAGACAGACCATAAGCATTGATTGCTGTGGTCATGACATCGACTGCTGTGGAAGCTTGTGTGAAACCAACCTTTGCAAGATTAGTTGCTTCCTTTGTGAATGTTCCCAGTTTTTCAATAGGAACTGATGCAGACAATGCCTGATAACCTGCTTCTGCAAGTTCTGTTGCTGACTTTCCTGTTTCATTGGATAAGTCCAAGAATGTTTTTGAAAGGTCACTAACACTGACCTCGGATGTATCAATCAGTGTACTAACCTTTGCTATTGAATTTTGAAAATCAGAAGCACCTTTCACTGATGCAGTCAATGCACCACCAACTGCAAGTGAAACAGGGGCAAGTGCTTTTCCAATGGATGTTATCTTTGTACCTGCATTTGAAACAGCATTTCCAACAGTCTTTGCAAGATCACTTGCTTTCTTAGATGTCTTGTCAATTTCTTTATTCGCATCTTCGTTTTTAATAAAAATACTTCCAACAAGTTTGAATATATCCATAACTTACCCCCTTTCTTCTTCAATCGTAAAGTTTGAAAGAATGTTATATGATTCTTTGACAGTTGCTTCAACTTGTTCTTTTGATGCTTTTTGAACATCAGGAACAACACCTTCCTGTCTGTCCAATTGTTTATTGAATTCTTCCCATGTGGTATCATCCCATGGTGGAAGTTTATGAATGTAAAACTCCCACCTTTGTCTTTCCTTTCTCTTCTTTTCAAAGGTTGTTAGGAAATCACAAAACCTTCCTGTGGATATCACACCATCAAGAAGGTCATAAGGATTTGAATATTCCACAAAAAGAACATCCATGAATTCTAATTCATCTACTTGAACAATTTTGAAACAACCTTGAAAAAATCCTTGAATTCTTCCTTCTGTAAAATTGCAATGATGATTTCTGTGAAGTCCACTATGGACAGGTCTTTCACCTGCTTCACAGACATCCCTGCAATAGAACCAACAAAAGAATAAATTTCCTGTTCACAAGAAGGAAGGTTGCTCATGATAATATCAAGAACTTCAAAGATGATATTGAATCCAAGAATTGTCTGCATGTCTTCATCATTCTGTTCCTGATCTTCCTGACCTTCATTCTGCTTCATGAAGTTCTTCATTTCTTTGATCTTGTCAGGTGTAAGTCTGTCTTTTAAGTCCTTAAAACCAATCTTCCCCATGATTTTGAACATGGGGAAGATGTCGCAGGACTTTAATTCTCTAAGATTAAAATCCATTTTTATTCAGTTCCTTTCTTTCTTGATCTGCTTTTCTTCACAGGTTCTACAGGAACATTTTCCTGTTCCTGTTCGTGAATAACCTGAACCAACTTGTCTGACTTCTTTTGAATTTCAGTAAGTCTTTCTTCAGATACTTCCAAAATGTCACCAACATGGTGAACCTGATCTGTATGTTTATCAATAAATCTTTCTTTAACTTCAACCTTCATATCACATCACCATTCCTTATGCAGTCACTGTTGTCTTTGGATAATAAATATGATATGGAAGAGTATCAAGGTCAGAATCAATGTCTGCATGACAAGTGAAGGTATAAGACAACACACCTGCTTCCTTGTTCTTCCCTTCTGTTTCAAGTCCTGAAGTACAAAGAACATTGTCCATAATAACAATGATGTTTCTGTGATCCAGTGTCTGACCAACAAAAGCAACATTGTCAAGATAATCACCATCTTCAAGTTCTGCTTTGGATTCAATCAGATCATAGTTTTCATCTTCAGATACACCCATCTTTGCAATCAGTGCAGATTTCAGAACATCTTCTGTTGCTTCAAGGACATTAGTTTCCATAGATGCAGTTTCACCAACCTTGACCTTCAGTCCCCTAACAAGTACCAATGCACCATCTGCTTCCACATCAACAAATTCAGGGACAATGCTGATCTTTCCACCACCCTGTGTTGCACCAAAGATGGATTCTGCAAAGTTCCATTCCTTTGTTTCAGGATCATATTTCAGATTCTTGTGATACGTTCCTGCACCGAATAAAATATTTTTTGGTGTGCCTTTAGTCACACCAGTCTTCCCTACTTTCATTTATTTCACACTCCATTCTTGTACATTCAAATTGATTTGGATTCTGAAAACACCCTGTTCTTCACATGGAATAGGAAATGAAGAATCATAAGAAACAGCAATTCCTGAACCATCTTCCAAGATTTCTGTGATACCTTCCTTGGTGAAGTATTCTTTTATTTTGTGCTTCCAGGTTTCCAGTTCCAAAAAGTTTCCTGTCGTTGTGCCTGTAAGAATAAATGTCCCTTGTTCATGCCCATCTTCATACATTGGAACTTCTTCTGAATATTCACCTACAAAAAAAAGAACAGGCACATCAGATGCCCATTCCATGAATTCATAAGGAACTTTCAATTCTTCCATACACTTATTTATAAATTTTAATGCTTCTATTGTCATGACAGACCACCAAACCTTCTTTGTGCTTCTGCAATGATTGATGACTTTAATGATGTATAAGCATTTCTGAAATGCCTTTTTCCTGTCTTACCGTTGGTATAATAAGCATCAAGACCTTTGCTTCTCATTATAGCAACAATTCTTTTCGCTTCGTCCTTTGTGTAAGACTTTGGACTTTTGGACTTCTTTCCACCACCTTTGACATATACCCAATATCCTGATCTTCCATCACCTTTTTCTGCATGAATACCTGTTCCAAATTCTTCCCATATTGCATTCATGTAATTTGTACCAATATGAACTGACAGTTCAGATTCATCAACCACTTTTTCAAATGATCCCTTGGTATGACCTTTATCAACTCTTGGTGCAGAATCATAATTCCTTGCAGTTTGTTCAATAATTTCATCACCAACTTCATGAAGAAAAGCAATTGCTTTTTCTTTGATTGCCTGTTTAACCTGAACAGAATAATCTTCAAATTCAACATTAGCTGACACCAAGACCACCCCCAACATATTTCAAATAAATTTCTATATGCTGATGTAGTCCCATTGGGTCATCAATCATTAGAATCTGATAGACATTCCCATCAATCATCATTCTTGCATTTTCAGAAGTCACTTTTTCATCCTGTGTTGCTGTGACATAATTGGAATAATCACACAGAAACATGTGCGTTGTGTCCTGAATCTTCCCTTTGAAGGTCAAGATGCTGTTTTCACCTGAAGAATAGTCCAACCATCCAAGAACAGTTCCAACATCCTTCCATTCCTGAACAGCTTCACCAATAGCGTTCTTCTGTGTATTCCTGATCTGAATCAATGCATTGATATTTCCACCAATCATCAGAATCTTGCTTTCTTATATGGTTCAAGAAAACCAAGTAGGGACACAGGAAATCCCATCACCTGATTATTTGAATCAAGATCAAAATATGTGACTGAATGTCTGCTTAATGTTTCCTGTTTGATTCCAACCTTGTCCCTGCTTGTTGCTTCCCATTTCATCAAATTCAGGATTCCCTGTTTAATGTCTGCAGGATATTGGACTTTAGTTACAAGGTTGTATGGAACACTGAACAGTTCACCATCAACAACAGTCGCATCTTCTTCAATATCAGTGATCACATAAAGTCCATCATTGACACCTGATTCGGAAATTTGAATAGTGTCCCCAATCTTTAAAAAAGGGGACACACCATATAATTTTGAAGAATTAGATTCAGCAAGGAATCTGATATTTCTGTTCTGAAAATTGTTATTGGTGTACTTTCTGATCATAAGTTCCAAAGCATCCAATTTTTCTTTCACCATATTTCTGTCCTGACCAATATATTCAGGAAGTTTTAGGATTTCATCAACAGATACAATCATCAGATTCACCACCTTTCAACCTGCTGATTTTATGCTACAAGGTCACCTTTGAACTTAGCAATGATGACCTTAGAAGCATTGGTTACAGCCACACCATAATATTTGGAAGCAGTGATATCATGCTTCTGTTTCTTAGGAAACCACTCATGATCCACCTGTGTGTTCTTCTTTAAGAAGATTGTAATTGCAGGAAGTTCATCTTCAGTGTATTCAGTTTCAGGGGAATCAGGTTCACACTTAATGATTGGACATAACCAGTTGCCTGTTCCATCCTGTTTAACCTTTTTGGATTTCTTAATCCAACAACCTGCAATCTGACCGATAGCACCCTTAACAGCAACACCACCTGTGAACTTATCAGCAGATAAGAAATCAGCATCAGTCAGAAGTGCTTTCATCTGTTTAGGATGTACGAACATAACCTTGTCAATGTCATCTTCTTCATCTTCGAACTTTGTAACAGCATCAACTGTTCCATCATAGTTGATATAGTTTGCAGTTTCATTTGCAACCTGACAAGGATATTTTTCATCAGTTTCTGCACCATAGATTGCATCAAGAATGTCATTGTCAACTTTGTTTACAATAGATTTTGCAAGCTGAATGTTAGCCTGTCCAATAGGATTTCCAAGACCACTATTGATTGCAGTCTGAAGAATAGAAACAGCTTTCATTGCACACTTGATAGTGAATGTTCTGAAACCTGCAGTCAGCTTTGTAGTTTCAACTTCCAAATCAGTTTTAGATGCTTCTTCAACATCAAAGTCTTCAGCATCACCGATGTAGTTCCAAGATGGAACAGTCTTAGTATCACCTGCAGTCCCTTCAAGAGAAGTATCAACATGTGCATAAGGTGTCAGCTTGCACTGTGCTTCAACCTTTGCTTCAATCATATCTCCCATAACTTCAGGATTGATCACATCATTCATTGTAGTAGTTACACTTGCCATAATTTTCACCATTTTAACCTTTCATAATAAAAATTTATTTTTTACCTGATAATTCAGCATATAAATCAGGATTTTCATTGAACAGTTTCATTCTTCCCTGATAACCCATCTTGTTGAATTCTTCCTTGGACATCTTCTGTCCATCATCAGGTTTATCAAGTTTCTTTTCTTCAATGGTCTTCTTGGAAGTGGATTCAAACTGTGCAGGGAACTGTGTTTTCATTCCCTTCATCTTATCATCAATTCCTTTCACCTGACCATCTTCACCAAGTTCAGGTTTCCAATCCTTATCATTCTGCATCTTGTACATCAGATAATCCAAATCAGATTCCTTTGCACCTGCACCAAGAAGTGCAATCTTCACAGCAGATTCAAGTTTTGTCTTCTGAAGTTCTTCCTGCTGTTTCGCAATCGTTGCTTCATATTCAGTGATTTTTGTCTGAACAGATTCCTGCCCCTTGGTTGCTTTCTGCAGATCAGCAATCAGTTTCTTACTTTCAGCATCCTTTGCAGTAAGTGCTTCATGATCTGTTTTTAACTTTCCATATCTGACATCAAGATTTTCTTCAGAAGCAGTGAAGATTTTATTTGTCTTCATATCTTCCTGAACCTTCTTGATCTGCTCATCATTCAAACCCTGTGCTTTTAAAATTTCAACTAATGTCATGTTTTATTTCCTTTCTTTCACATATACAATTTTTACAAGTTATGTCTTGACCTGTGTCTGTCAGAAATAGGTGTTTTACATGGTCACCCATGATTTTCAGACATCAAAAAAGAACAGTTTTATGACTTATTCAGGTCACTGAATTTTTACACCTTCCAGTTGGTGAGATAAAGAGGATCACCTATTCCTTTCTATATCAATCCGAAAATTTCATTGACTAAAGTTCCATCTGATTTACATTCACGCAAAATAAACCTAAATGCTTTAGATTCATCAATAGGGTTTCCATCCTTATCTTGATAAAAAATTTCAGAATAGTCACCACCATTTGGTGTTTTGCCTTCTTCTCTTTGATAAGTTGCCATTCAAATCAACCTTTCTTCAATAAATTTCGTATGAACTTCGTTCTGTTTGGGAATAACTTTTCCATGTACTCATAAGCTGTGGTGTATTTCCCTATTGATTCTGCAAAGTCTTCAGAATTTGCATTTTCACCGTAACTTGTAGGTGATTTTGCACCACTATGAAGTAAATCTTCACGCATTGCATCAGTCCATTCTTTAGAATCAGAATATTTTAACCCTGATACAGAACCTTGTGTTGCATCTATAACATGAGAAATCTCATGTGTAATTGCGTGAACCAAATATTCATCATCATGTTCATAATCATATCTATAAAAATCAATCCCATTAAGACCACCTGTCATATAAGAATGTGTAAAATTCTTATATCGTTTTTTCCAATATGAATCAGCAGGATTATAATAATCCAACACTGTCACAGTCTTTGCTGACTGCTTTCGGATGTTTTCAGGAATTTTCTCCCATGCTTCCATCAACTGTTCAGGTGTCATCTTTTGACGACTTTTATTTAACTTTTTTGGAAAAACAAATTCAACACCTTCTGATGTCCTGTAAACAATAGCATCAACTGTTTTCTTTATCCCACCATATCCATCACCAAGTCCTGCACTTCTTTCATATTGCAAAACTTCAGTGTTGGAAATAGTAATTTTCTTAAAATTTGTCAATCCTGTTGTGTCTATTTTATCTGCATTCTTCGGAAGTTTCAAATACTTTTGTTTATAATCTTCAAAATCCTTTGATTTATCAAGACCAAAGAATTTTGCTCTATCCTGCAAGGTTTTCAATTCAGCATCATTCAATGCCCATCTTGCCTTTGCAAGAAGATGACATCTGCAATTGACAACGTTTCTTGCAGAACCACCAATATGTGGTGCTTTCATCTTTTCACCACCAACATCAAAGTCTTCATCAAGTTCCCTTAACTGTCCATCAGCTTCCTGATGTGCAGGTCTTGTTCTTGAATCCAATGTTGCATCCCATTGTTTGACCTGATCTGCACCTTTATCCTTTGCAATCTGCATTGCTTCAAAGGTTGCTTCTTCCTGCACTCTATGACCTTCTGTCCTTGCAATTGTGACTGTCCTGTTCAATGCTTTATTGAATGGACTGTTCATTCCATTTGCAATTCTTTCAGCAATATCAAACCATGATAAACCTTCCACAGCACCCCTTGACAATTCTGCTCTGATGCTGTTCTTCAGATAGGTGACGTTTTCACCCATAATAGTATACAGTTTCGTTGATATATTGCTGTTTGTCTGAACAGACATCACAACCCTTTTCTGATTGATTGGGACAGTGATTGGAATCCCCTGATATTGCAGGTCATACATATGTCCAACATAACCATTGTAATATGAATCAGTCAAATATCCTTCCACTGTGGAATACTGACCTTTTTCCAATTTGGAAATAGTTCCTTCCACCTGTTTCAGAAGTGCTTCTTGATATTTCTTCTGATAGACAATTGTCTGAATATTTTGCATGTCCTGTCTTGCATTTAGGTCAATAATGTTCTGTTTAATGTCTTTTCTTGCCTGTTTATAGACCTGCTTCAATTCATTGATGGTTTTCTTTTCAGAATTCAGTGATGCTTTCATCACTTCTTTTTCTGCTTTATTCAATTACATCACCATCACCTTCATCATCGGGAATCACACCTTCCAATGTTTCAAGTGCCTGTCCAGTGTCATCTTCCTTTGGAAGCTTGTTCTTAATATCTTCATAATCAATATCAAGAACTTCACAGATGGATTTGATGATTGTTTCATCATCTAAAACACCGTTCAATGACAGAAGAATGTTAATCTGTACCTGCTGTTTCTGTGCATCTGTCAATTCAATCTGTGCATTATCAGATGCATTGGTCATAACTTCTCTTTCAAAGTTGAACCAAACATCTGTCATCTGATAATCTGTTTCATCCATCCTGTTAATTTCAGCAAGAACAACTTTTACAATCTTTTTCAGGAACTGCTTCAGCCTGATTTCAAGTTTATTGCATTTCAAATCAAGAAGTGCATATCTTGATTTGATCACAACATTGGTCACATTTCCATCACCAAGCTGTGTAGAATTGAATCCCATACCAAATCTGTATATGTTCTTTTCATCTTCCTGCATTTTTGCCTGTCTTGCCTGATAGGGAATATCAACAGTATGAACTTCCACACCACCTGTGGAATCAACACCAATCATCTTCTTTGTCTTCAGATTCTGTGATAATTTATCCAAATTGTCACCATGAAAACCCTTCACAACATGAAGTGGATGATCAAAGTCTGCAAGGTTGTTTGATAACCCACAGGACATCAGATCATAGTCATCAATCAATGGTTTGATTGGTTTCAAACCTGAAATCTGTTTTTTGTTATTATCCAGTCTGAAGAATGGAATAAAACCAAAGTTTTCATAATATGTTTCAGGATCACCATCCTTGTGATATAGGACATGTGGTCTTGGATTGATTGGTTCTTTATCATCAAGAATCAATTTTCCATCATCACTGTCCTGAACATAAAAATAAACCTGATCTTTATCCCATACCTGAATCCTTTTGATTATTTTGTTTGTCTTTGCAATCCTGTCAACATACCAATAAATGATATATTCACATCCATCATCTGTTTCCTTTGCTCTGACTTCCACAACACCAAGGGAATCTGCACATTCAAAGTGCAGTCTTTCATCGTTTCCCATGTATGTGTACATGTATTCGAAACCTTTGCTGATTGTACCTGTCAGAACATCATTCAGTTCACAGATGAAGTCATCATCAAAGTATTCATCTAATCTATTCTGCAGTTCAGGAACATCTGATTTGATGATTGCATCTTTTCCTGACAGCATATACTGAACAGCCTGATCCACAAGTTCTGTGAAGAAAGGATGTGGAATCTTGATGTTTGATCTTGTCTTGTCTTCTACCAAAACACCATCAGCATTGAAATAAAACATTCTATAATTCAGAATATCATGCTGTGCTTCATAATAGTTCTGACCAACAGAAGCAAGTCTTTTCTTTGTGGAAGTCTTATCCTCTTGAATAAATCTCAAAATCTCTGATTCACTTAACACTTATTTTCACCCCTTTCTGTTGGTCATTTATATTTACTAGATAGCTTCAGCAATTACTGTATCACTCCATCTACCACCAAAAGTAATCTGATAATCGGAATAATAAAACACAGGTCTGACTTTGATGTAATAAGTTTTGTTTTCTTCTCCACCTGCGTACGTGTATGACCTTCCTGTTGTAGCTGATTTCTTAAATACCTTCTCCACAACAGCATCTTTAAAATACTTATTGTCAGCAATCATAATCTCATAATGTACTGCTTTATTGACCTTAGACCATCTAACTTTGAATGATCTGTTATTGTCGATATACTCATTATTTGCAAGTTCCAATTCTGGTTTCTGTGAAATAGTTTCAATAAAACTTTCTACCTCTGAACAGGTTTCTGTTTCATTGTCACACGCATAAGTAGGAATAACAGAACCAAACATCATTGTTGCACATAACATTAAACATAATAATTTTTTCATGTTCATTCTCCCTTCCAAATTAAGGTATTCTTACAATAGTCAATTCACCATCTGTTAATGATGGAAGTCCTGAAATGTTGCCACTCTCATCAACTGTAATGGATAATGTAGTTGTTGTATCATTTCCATATGATGCCATTTTGTAATATTTATCCCCACAGAAAGCATATTTAGGTGTTGTATAACCAATTGTAGCACCTTTTCCAAATCCATACACTTTATAAGTGCCACCTGTACCATTAAATGTTGCTGTTGGTGCTGTGACATCTGCAATGGTCTGTACCTCTGCGTTTAAAGTAGGGTCAGCAGTTGATTCTTCTTTTGTACCAACAACTAATAAACCTGCTACAGATGTAAATGTCTTACCTTTTGCAACATCTTCTGGTGTGGCATTACCGAACTGTGTTAATGGAATAGCAACTCTAACATAAGAATCCTTAGCAAAAGCTCTAGGTGTATCAATCTTTGCACTACTTTCTACACACCTGATTTCATTTTTTGTAATTTCACTTACAGAAACTTGTTTCGTATATGACCATCCTCCAGTGACTTGATATAAAGAACCAGGTACTTTTAACCCACTCTCAGATGTAAAGGTTTTTCCTGATATAACATCTTCTGCTGTTGCATCTCCAAAGTTTTCGAAATCAGCGTTTATATTCACAAGTGCTCCTGTTTCATAATATCTTTCTCTTTTAGTTTTATACGACATGGAACAGTATGAGATATCACCAGAAAGAGTCTTCCCAACCGATACTCCGTTTTCATCAGCTTCATTCGTTGACAAAACTTGACTAACTTTTTGTAATGACCCAGACACTTTTTTCCCGTTTACATACGCAGTTTTTCCACTTTTAATATCGCTTGCGGTCGCAGTGGCATCGGAAGTATCAATATTGCTTTTCATTGTACCAGTAATCTTTTCACCATCAGCCTGATATGCTGTTTTACCTTCAGCAAGGGTTTCAGGTGTCACTGTGCTGTCTGATATATCCATGATGGAAACTGCACCAAATACAACTTTATTTACTGCCATATAACCACCCCTTAACCAATTGTGACTGTTGTCCCACCTGCTGAATTTTCAGATTCAACATAAGGAATTGCATTGACTGTTACCTGTGATAAATGTGTGTAACCTTCATCAGGAAGAACAGTCTGTGCTGTTTTGGAAGGTGTCACCGTCTTAGCCTGAACCTTTACACCTTCACTTCCTGACATTGTACCTGCTACACCAAGGATTGTCACACCATCACGAATATTAGCAGGAATTAATTTGTCCTGTTCTGTTTTCGTAATCTGTACTTTACCTGAGCCATCATGATAACCCTGTGGAACTATGTAAGAACCATCTTTTGTGCTAATCGTACCTGACACAGCACCATTGTTTTTCATTGTACCAGTAAGTTTTGAACCTCTTGCATATGCTGTTTTTCCACTAAGAATTTCAGCAACAGCAACTGTCGCATCCCCTGAATCAACATCAAATTCACAAGTACCTTCAAGCTGTGTGCCATCTTTACCATGAGCAGTAAAGCCTGATAAAATCTTGTCTGCTGTTACTGTATCACCAGTCAAATCAATGAGTGTCTGACCGCCATATATTACTTTGTTAATTGCCATATCAACTTAACTCCTTCCCGATATAAACTGTATAACCATCTGAATCATTTGACACTTCTGAATATGGAATAGCCAATATTGTCAAATCATCTTCCATAAGTTTTTGATTTGTAGGTAACACCTGCTGTTCAACCTTTGGCTCAATCTCATATTCTCCACCATATCTTTCAACATTGTGTGAAATAATTTGTTGGAAGTTATCAAAAGTCAAATTAAGAACCTTTTTATCCTCATTGAATTCCAAATTAAGACGCATTATATCTCACCGTCCTTTAGAATCCTATCTGTGGAAAGTTTAATAATTCGTGATGCAAGTGCAGTGTTATCATGTAATCTAACTCTGACTTGAATCTCTGTTTTTGTTTCTTCCCTAAACTTCAATGTTTCTTTTTGTGTTAATTTTAAAATAATTGTCTGTTCATTGGTTGTGCAGTCAGTCAAAGACTTATCCAACACAACAACATTATTTTGAGAAAAAGCAATAGACAATTCATCTATCAAACCAACATCGAACGGAATTGTAAATTCAAATGTTGGTGTTGTACCTCTTATCATTTGACCACCACCTTTTAATACAACCAGTTATTACCAATGATGTCATCTTCAAGACCATAACGCATTGCATCCATCAAATGGTTAAAATCATCAATTGGTTCGTTTAATTTATTTCCAAACTTGTCTTTGTTCCAAGTATAATTTGATATTTCAGTCAAGAAATTAACACATCTAGGATGAACAATGATTTCCAAATCCTGAATCCATTGGATTCCATTCTTGATGCTGTCCTTTCCCTTCTTTGCACCTTTGATCCTTAATCCATAACCTCTCAATTCATCAATTGATTTGGGTTCTGCAGAATCACCTGTAAATCGTTCCTTACCATATCCCATGGAAGAAAGTTCATCATATATTTTTTTATTGGATAAACCTTTTTTATAAAGTTCATCCCAAATGTATAATTTTTTATGTTCCAAATCAAGGAACATGATTGGTGAAGCTGTTGGGTCATTCGTATAACCAAAGTCAAGACCACATCTTGTTTTCAAATCGTCCCTAATCACACAACCCTGTCTTTCATCAATAGGAATGTCGTTAAATTCAGATTTAGTGACAATTCTGAAATCTTGTTCTTTCCAATTCTCATAAACAAGACCGTCAACAATACCCCAACCACCAAGACCTGCAACTGCATATCTTCTTGGGTTTCTTTCTTTCATCTTATCAAATGCAAGTCTATCTGCATCTGATAACCATTCATTGCACATGTAATTGGTTGTTATTGCAAGAACATCAGAATCATCCACATCAAAGAATCTTTTCTTCAGCCAATGTCTTTCATTCCATGGGTTAAATGTCAATGTAATTTGTTTAAATAATCCTTCAGGACAATCACCCCACATAGATTCTTCCAATGTATCAAAATCATCTTCTGACATAATTTCATAAGCTTCTTCAATCCACATCCATGACAGAACACCAACTTCTGTTGTGATAGATGTGACTTTTAAAGGATCATCTAATCCTCTAAAATAAATCTTTTGACCTGTTGGTTTATATGTCATTTCCAAAGGTGATTCTTTGATATCCCAATAAGCATCAGCACCTAATCTGTGAATTGCCCATTTCAATTCAGTGAAACATGAATCTTTCAATGTTCTGAATGTCTTTCTGACAACAAGAACATTTGCATCCTTGTATTCAGGCTTCATCATGTTGTATATATACCAAAGACCTGTTGTTTTTGATTTCTTTGATCTTCTCGATCCTTTGACAACTCTGTACCTGCCTTTGAAGTTCCAAAATTTCTTATATCCTTTTCCCACAATATCAGGAAGATGATAATATTTCTTTTTCATTCTTCCATCACCTTATAATGACAGCAATTTCTTTTATCACATCTGTGTGTTCTGACAAGTCCTTCAGTCATCCATCCACCATGGAATCTGCATTCTGCAACAGGATAATGTGACCAATTCCCATCAATCAATTCATATGAATCAGGTCTTCTTGGTGGAAGGTGTTTTTGTCTTTCCCTTCTTCTTTTCTGCTGTCTTTTTCTGTTTCCCCTATTCTTCAAGGTCTTCTTCACCCCCAAAAACAGGAAGAACAACATCAACCTGAAGTTTATCATTCCACATTCCAAGATGCTTTCCTAACAGTTCCAGTGCTTTCAGCTTTGAAGCAAGCTTCACTTCCCTTTCTGAAGAAGAACCATTGATTGTGTCAGAATCTTTCACCTTGTATGATTCAATGCAAGCAATGTCATCATCTGAAGCATCCCTTCTGATATCACCATTTGAATCAACCACATCTGTAATCTTAACAAAAGCAATTCTTGCAAGTTCCTGAATCACTCTGTCCTGATTGATTCCTGTCCTTCTTGATCTTTCTGCAATAGCTTGTGAAATTGCTTCTTGAACCCTAGTTTTACCTAACAATTGTGATCCAATTTTATCTGCATTGTTTGGCGAATAACCTGCCCTGATGCAAGCTTGTGTTGCATTCAAATCAAGCAGGTATTCTTCAACAAACTTTTTCTGTTTGTCAGTCAACTTCCTTGACATTATGCAACACCCTTTCTTTATTTCTGCCAACGCAAAAGGACACCTGCCCTTTTTCAGGGTGGTGTCCTTCACTTATTTATAATTATATTTTCTCATCATATATATTATATCACATTCACTTCACTTGTCAATATTTTGTTGAATATATTCAGCACTCTATCCTTTTTTTTATATTGCATAAATTATTATAATTTGTTTTCATCAACAAACAACATTTCTTCATAGGACATGCTTTCAAATAATACAAACTAATAAATTCTTTTTGTCTTTTAGTGTATCTGTTCATATCAATTATAGAACATAAAAATTCATATTTATTTTTCAATCCTGATAGCTTGTCTTTATCTTCAATCAATCTAATAACTGACTTTTCAAGTGAATCACCTGATGGACTCGTTTGAACACACTCTTTGTCATATCTGATAGCATTCGTTGTTGTAAAACTATCAACCTTCAATTGTAAATCATCAATTTCAATTTTCAATTTTCTGATTTCATCAAGAATCATAGTATCTTCCTTTCTTGTTCTAGCTGTTCTTTGTGTTCTTGGTAAAACCTACTACTATATATATTTATTTTTTTCTGACATAAAATCATATAAAATACCTTATTTTTACTTAAAATATTTAAAAGTAAAAAGTAGCAAGAACACCAAGAACACCAAGAACAAAAGTCCTGAAACCCTTGAAAATAAAGGGTTTTCTCTGTTCTAGGTGCTGTTCTTGCTGTTCTTGCATAACCAAGAACAACAAAGAACAACTTTCACTTTTTTCCTGATTTTACCTAGAACACCTAGAACACCAAGAACAACTACCACTGAATTATGTTCTTGGTGGTGCTGAATTTTTACGCACCAAGAACAACCAAGAACAAATTACAACACATCAATTGGTTTATTACATGGAAACATTTCATGACAACCATGTTCCCTGATACACATTGGAACAAGTTCTTTTCTGAATTCAGGATTTGTCTTCAGGACTTCCTGACACATCATTCTGACAAGTTCATGTGTTTCATCAGATGCCTGATTGCAAAGTCTTTTATTTGCAATGGTGATCAGTTCTTCTGCATTCATGTCCCAAATCATGCAAACTGTTTCATCCTGTGGTGCTTTGTTTCTGTCATAGTCTGACTGTCTGTCATTTCTCTGTGATTTTACATAAGGCTGTGCGTGAATGTGTCTGACAAGATGAACAGAAACCCAATAAGGACATTCAATGTAAAAACTGAAGAACAGTCTTCTGATTGGTGAATGTCTTGCTTCAAGAATCTTCATCTTCCAATCTTCATCAGGTGCATTCTTGATTGATTTTTTACCAATTGTAACCAATGCCCTTCTTTTCACTTCAATCCAATCTTCCTGATTGGGATGTTCCAAAACTTCCACTTTTATCATACTTTTTACCCCTTTTATGCCCTTTCTGATCTTAAATATTCCATTTTTCCAATGTATTTCACCTGATCTTTATTAAAAAACAGATTAGTTTTATCCACTTCAACTTTCCAATTATTTGAATCATGTGATGAAGAATAACCATTTGCACCTTCAATGATGATTTCTTCACCATCAATAAATTTGATTAAGACTGTCATTGTTTCATTTCCTTTCTAATGTTTCAACCAAATCATCAACAACAGAAACACAACCAAAAATTCAAACATTAGATGTCACCTTCCTTTCTGTGCAGGGACTGATCTTCACTGAATCCATCAGGGAATCTTTTCTTCAGCTTTTCAATGTTCATATCCATGATGTCTTCCATATTCCAACCATTTGCAGTACAGAATTCAGCAATAAACCAAAGCAGATCACCAAGTTCCTTCTGAAGATGTGTTCCATCCATGTCATGTCCCTGATATACTTTCTGATAAAGTGAATGGATTTCTCCAATTTCACCAACCATTCCATGAAGTGCATGATATTCCATCTGAATATTATCAAGTTTTCTATTGATAGTTCTTCCTGCAAGTTCCTGATATTTATTCCCTGTCATTTTCTTCATCCTTTCTATCTCTGTTTCATAATTTTTTGATGCATTTGCAAGTGCAATACAAAAGACACCTGAAGCCATTCCAACTACAAAACATCCAAATCCAATAAGTACATACACAATCACATTGATTTCCTTTCTGCTATTTCTGCCATTTTTGCACTGTTCAATCTTGTGTCACCATGTACCCTGCTATATGACAGATAACCATTCATTCTGTCAATCTTGGTCAGGTTCGTTGATCCACAGACAGGACACACATCCATTTCCAATTCCTGATGACCACAGTCATCACAGTATGCCAATGAAAGATTTACACCTTCATAATAACCTTTTGACATTGCCCTTCTGACCAATGTTCTAATTGCATCCTTGTTATATCCCACAGGATAACGCACATACTGAATTTTCCCACCATTACACAGATTCCAAAATCTTCCTTCCAAGTCCTGCTTCTGAATTGGACTGATGTCTTCTGTCACATGACAATGGAAACTATTTGACACATATGCTCTGTCAGATACACCTTCAATGATTCCAAATTCTTTTCTGAACTGTTCCACCTGAAGACCACAAAGACTTTCAGCAGGTGTTCCATAGATTGCATACAGCCAACCATCTTCCTGTTTGAACTGATTCACCTTGTCATTGATGTGTTCCATGACTTCCAATGCAAATGAACCATCTTCCACCAATGATTTTCCATTGTAAAGTTCTTGAAGTTCATTCAATGCAGTGATTCCAAAGGATGCTGTTGCAGTCTTTAACAATGGTTTGATTTTCTGCTGTGGATGTAAATATCCACCATAGAAACCACCTTCACAGTATGCTATTGGATTGACTGATGCTTTCATTTCACCCAAGTAGTCATATGTTCTTTTGTGAATTCCACGAATCATTTCAAGATAATAGTCAAGCACTTCATAAAAATCTTTCGATTCCCTTCTTGCTTTTGCAAGAATCATTGGAAGATGAAGACTGACTGCACCAATGTTGAATCTTCCAACGAAAACAGGTTTGTCATCTGCATCAGCAGGTGTCATTCCACCACGTTCAAACCAAGGTGACAAGAATGCTCTGCATCCCATAGGACTGACTACCTTTCCATATTTCTGATACATTTCAGCAACATATCCATCTCCTGACAGTGATAACCAATCAGGATACATTGTCTTTGAACTGCAATCAATTCCTGCTTCAAAGACATCTTCACTGATGCAACCTTTTCCATGAATCTTTTCATCATACAAGAACACCAACTTTGGAAACAGAACAGGTTTCTTGTTTCCTTCTTTTCCCTGTCCTTTTGCATGAACCTGAAGGAAAGTGATGGATGCCATCTTTCCAAATGTTTTTGTGTCCAATCCAAATGTCATTGTGATGAATGGATAATCACCCCTTGATGAACCAACTGTGTTCAGCTTCATTTCAATCCCTTGCCATCCCTGTTCAAAGTCCCTTCTGACTTTCTCTGTTGCAATGTTCATAGTCTGTTCATCAGTAGGAAGACCATATGAAGTCAGTTCATCAAAGTATTTCTGATAGGATTTATTTGCATATGGTTCAAGAATCTTATCCACTTCAGGAACTGTGAAGCCACCATACTGCTGTGATGCTGTTGATAGAATAATATCCCCCATTACATCAAAGGCTGTGTCCAATGTCTTTGGTTCGTTATACCAAATATTTCCCATTTCAAAACCACCACGCATGACAGAACCAACATCACACAAGCAACAGTTCATTGTGTCATTTCTTGCAGATTGGTCATGAATATATATGAATCCTTCCTTGCAAGCCTGTCTTTCTGCTTTGGTCATGAAGAATCTTCTATATAAATTCTTGTTCAATTCATTGAAAATTAGACATCTTTTTGTTGCAACCAATGCTGAATCAGTGTTACTGTTTTCCTTATCACCAATGAATCTGATTGACTGTGATTTGACATAAACATCATCCATCATATGAATGAAATCCTTCTTGTAATTTCTATAATCTCTATATGATTTTGCAATCTTAGAATCAAAACCTTCAAGAACATCTTCCACAATATTGTGCATTGTAGCAACACTTACTTCATCATCACAGAAATGAAGTGCATCTTCCACACAATCCTGAATCAATGAAAAGTCCTTGTCATTCAGGTGAATCATCACCCTTTCTGCTGATTTGCTGATTGCATTCCTTATCTTTTCAAAGTTATATGCTTCAACCGTTCCATCTTTTTTAATGACTTTCATGAAGAATCACCTTCCCTTCCTTCAATGTTTTTTGAATATCTATTACCCTTTGATTAGTAGAACCAACCCAAGGACAACTGACATCCAACTTATCTTTTTCAAATCTACCATCCACAAGAACATCAACATTTTTCCACAATGCTGTCATATAACTGACATCTTCCCAACAATATCCTGTGTATATCCATACAGTCTTGTTTGGGAAAGATTTCTTGATTTCATTTATGATTCCTGAAACCATCAGCACATTTTGGGGATGTAATGGGTCACCACCACTGAAAGTAATTCCTGAAATATAGTCTTTTTCTAGTTCTGTGAATAGTTCATATTTTGCTTTTTCGTCAAATGGGATGCCGTATTCAGGATTCCATGTGATGGGATTTTGACACCCATCACATTGATGTTCACAACCTGCAACCCATAACACCACACGCAATCCATCACCATTCAGCATGTCATCCTTTGTGATATTGTGATATTTCATATCTTCACCACCTTTCCACCAAGTTCAACATACTTCTTCATATACCAGTCAGCTTTTTTCATGTCTTCTTTTCCATTCTTAAACACTGCCCTTTTTCTATATTTCCAAACATTCAATAAACAGAATGCTTTGACTTTTTCTTTTCCAAAAATAGCAATCATTTCATCAATACATTCCATCCCACCATCTTGACAGTAATGGGATGGATGATTGACATTATCTTCAATCATGGACATTTGCCCATCTGCTTCTTCATGTAGCATCATATCAATCACCTACTTTATAAATATTATTTTCTTTTTGCCATCAATTCTGACATCCTTCCTATCACATTTCAGATGTCTTTTTATTTCCTTTGTAAAAGTCTGCATTGCAATCCTTGTGAATCCATTGTCATTGCAGAATGAATCATATCTTGCAAAGACTTCTTTGGTTTCATGATTCAAGATTTCTGATTCATCCACTTCTTCCAAGAATAAAAGGATTGGATTGTTGTCCCTTTCAAACTGGTCAACTTCTGCTTGTACTTTCTTAGATTCTGTAAAACCTTGATTTGCAAGAACTCTTTTCAATCCTTGGATTCCAAGTTGAATCAGATATTCTGCAACATCCTGTTTCTTCAATTTCCATGTGATGCCTGCATCAAAGTCATCATCATCCTTGCTGAACTTTGCATTGAATGGTATGATTACAAGTCTTCTTTTAATCGCATCAAATCCCCTGTTTCTCATTCTTGGGATTTCATTGAAACTGAAGAACAACTTTGTCATTGGTTTGAAGAAGAACACATCCTGTCCCTTATTTTCACCCTTCATGTCATTACCTGACACAAGTCTTTTAAACTGTGACAATGCTTTTCCCTGAAGAAATTCATCATTTGAATCATCACCAATATTTGCAAGTTTCCCAAACATGGATGAAACTGAAAATCTTTCTGATAATTCATCCATATCAAGTGACACATAGTTTGGTCTTCCAAGAACATTCTTCACCATGTCCAAAAATGTTGATTTACCATTTGACCCTGAACCTGTCAGGAAAAATGATTTTGACAATTCATTCTGCCTGAAGAAACAATACCCAATGCATTCTTCAAGTAATGCCCTGATTTCATCATCCTGACAGGATATTTTGTCCAATGTCTTATCACACAGTTCACTGTATGCTTCAGGATTGTAGTCCCAAGGAATAATGTTTGTAATAACATAGTCAGGACTGAATGGAAGAAGTTCATCTGTTTCCAAATCGTAAACACCATTTCTGAATGCAATCAAATGTGCATCTGATGTCATAGTGTCTTCAGGTGTTATAATTTCCAAGAACTTCAGTGTTTCAGTTCTGTGGTTTGCCTTCAGTGTTGGAATAATCTCAATCATCTTTGATTCAATAAACCGATAACCTGACTTATATATCCCATTGTCATATACATGTAACTGACCATTGATTCTGATGACATGGAATTCCTGCTTCAAATACTGACCAAAGGCATTGTGAAGGAATGTTTTCCCTTTATAGAATATAGGCTTTGCAAATGCTTCATCCCTTGTGATGACTTCCATTTCTTCATCAGATAATGGTTCTTTGAAGATGAATTGATTGATGTTTCCTAATACTTTTCTTATAGCATCTGCATCCAACATCAACTGTGACTGAAGAATAAGGATGTATTTGAATAGGTCATCATTCCTTCCTGACCCTTCTGACAAGTCCATTAGGTCAATCTGTGTATTCACAGGAAGAAGTTCATCAGGGACTTCATCCACCTGTGAAGGTTCGAAGGATGGGGGAAATCTGTCCACACCATCCACCTTCAAAGGAATGTATGTTGAACCTGAATGAATGTCAGCAATCAATCCAACTGCAAGTTTTTTATCCTTTCCACCCTTTTCAATCCTGTGTTCTGTGTCCTTCCAATAGCTGTGAATATGTCCATTGTTTGGGTTTTCAAGAATCAGACAATTCCAATTGTTCTGTTCTGCCATATCCCAAAACTTCTGTGACAGTTCATCACTGTCAAAACTAATGTCCACATAATCTTTGTTCAGGATTGCACCAAAGGAATGATTTCCTTCAATCTGTTCCCATGAAAGAAGTTTTGCATCCTTGACCTTCATGGTTGGATTCTTTCCATCACCTGTTGCATATCCTTTGAATACTTCTTTGTTACCTTTCCAACCCATGTCAATCACCTTCCTTCATCTATTCCAAATCCTGCAATCCTGTCATATGCAGTTTGTATATACCATTTCCTATCTAATTTTGAAGGTACAGTCATCCCATTCACTTCTTCATTGAAAATGAAGCAATGTTCAGGTGTTCCTTCCACCTTTGCCTGACTTCCGTCATTTTTTATTTTCCACAACCCACCATCCTGAAGACTTGTTGAAGCAAAGACCCTGACACATCTTTCATTCATTTCTTTTGCATTACCAACAAACTTGGTGAAGGTCTTCAATCTTCCTGTTGATGGATTGATTCCTTTGTACTTTTCCCAATACCCACCATGAAGAAGACATTTATATTTGGAAGAAATCTTCTTTATCATTTGGAATTCCTTTAGGTCATTGCAACACATGATTGTATGTTCGATTGGAATTCCTTTGACCAATCTATTCACAATTGCCTTGTTGACAATTGGAAGGTCATAATCTAATGCAGACAATTCTTTGACATATGCACCTTTTCTTTCAATCTTCCCATTGCTAAATATGAATACATAGTTGTTTACATCTTTTTCCAAAATAGAACTGATTTCATCAAATTCAAGTTCCATGTTGCATCTTTTTTCCCATTCAAAACAAATGTCATCCATCTGTTCAAATGCTTCATCTGTGTCAGGCAGACTAACAATCAAACCATCTGTGTTGGACTGTATCAATTCAAATCCATCTATCTGTTCAAGATGTTCAATCAAGTCTACAAGCATCAACTGCCCATTCATACAGATAAGATTTGCATTCCTTGGGTCATATGCACTTGATGTTTTCGCTTTACTTATTCCATATGTTCCATTGATTACGATTTTCAAAGGTGCTTGTTCTTTCTTTTTTCCTGCATGTTTCAATTCAATTCGCCTGTTATAAATCATTTTGAATTTTTCAGGCTTTCTGCTGTTCCTTGTAAGCAAGTCATGGAATATCATCAGCCTTGGATAGAATGAAGCCACATCAACATGCCAAATCTGCCTGCCTTTTCCAAGGTTCATATATTTTTCTTTTCCTGCATGTATTCCACCCCATGCAAGTGTGTGTTCTAATCCTGCAATCATCATTGTCATCTTATTTGAATAATCATGATTATCAGGATTTAAAAAGAAGTCAATTGCTTTCTTGTATTTCTTAATGTCAATACAAGGAAGAACAAACAGGTCAAATTCATCATTTCTGCTGACCCTTTCACATTCAAGAATCTTTGCACTAATTTGTGCTTTTGTCAGACCAATGTCCTTAATTGATAATGATTCAGGAAACATTTGAATAAGTGATATAATCGCATCAAAGTCCGACTTTCTTTCCATGAACACTTCCACAGTCTGTTCCACATCATGCCTGCAATATTTAACAGTTTCTTGAAGTTCTTCTTCAGTCAACTTCCTTGGAATATCAAATGGAATAGATGATTCCTTCACCATATTCCCAAGTGACCCTTCAAAGAACTTCAATCCCCAGATCGGAAGAGCA
>NFZD01005657.1_pt1 | contig 42160 bp, 60 predicted proteins | sample 1095381 | NCBI WGS metagenome assembly NFZD01 (sample SAMN03609891, study PRJNA323583) | gut metagenome | isolation source: feces | host: Rattus norvegicus | place: Denmark: Riget | collected 2013 | reverse complement strand
TCCATATTCACGCTAAGCCCTGCTTTCGCCACATACGTCCGTTTGCCCGTAGCCTCACGCACACGCTTCACAAAGTCCCTCTCGTCTGCGTTGCCGTCAGAGAGGTGGATAAGCATAATGTCGTGCGTCCTGCTCAAATCCATGCGCTTTAACGTGTCAATACAGTTGTGGATGCTCATGTGGCTTGTCATAAGGCGTTTGCGTAGTGCTTCGGGAATGTTGCCGTTGTCTATGTTCCTGCGCAAAATGCGGTCGCTGTAATTAGCCTCCAGCATCCAGTGATTAATGCCAGTGAATGTGTAGGGTATCACGTACTCCCTGCCTCCTGCGTCACGTTCCCACCTCGCAAGTGCGTAGGTGTCGGTGGCGAAAAGTATGCGCCCCGTGTCCTTATGTGTAATGATGAAACCGACACAAGGCACATCGTGCATGACAGGAAACGGGAGAATGTCAAACCCTCCCATTCTGTAACGCTTACCGATTGTGATAGGCTTCGCCATCGTGAGGCGTTTGGCTTGTATCACTTCGGGCAGGGCGAGCAGGGTAAAACCTGCGTCCTCGTAGTCTTTGGCATATCCGGCATGGTCGTTATGGCTGTGCGTTATCACACACCCAACCACCTTTGCAATATTCCAGCCAAGAGCCTTTTTCGCCTCAATCAGCTTCATGCCAGCCTCTATGATAAGAGCCTCGTTTTCGTCTTGCAGAACATAGCAATTTCCGCTACTTCCGCTGCCTACCGTTGTCAGTGTCATTTATATTCAATTTGTCAATGATGATTTCTTCCGATAGTATCTTTTCTCTTACTTTTAATCTGTCAAGTTCTAATACACATGGAATCAGGTCGTACATTCTTGCCCACAATTGCCATTCTCTAATCTTGTCCTTAGCTTCCCAAAAACCGAAATCAAATATTCCTCCATTGGGGGTTAGGACTATGACTAAATCTTTTAGATTAGGCTCTTCGCTATTGTCATGCCATACAGAGTTTATGCGCCAGTCTGCACCTGCTGTAAAAATATCTTTACCAAACCGGGAAAGAGCATCGCATTTGCCAGTCTCGTATGTTGTTTCTTCGTCGTCTATCAGAGTGTAGTCTATCTCTTCTTCAAGCAAGCATTCTATATAATTATTTGCTGCCTTTTCAATCTGTTCCTTATCCATGCTTATAATTTTTCTGTTAGTTACACTATTATATTAGTTAATATCACATCCTATCCATCCATTTCTCATAAGCCCAGAGAACGATAAGAAATATAACTAATGTAGATGCCACTACTATTAAGCATCCTAATAAAAGTTTTAAAGTAAACATACTTTATAATTGTTTATAAATCCCCTGCACTCGCCTCACACTGGCATCGTACAGGGGATTCTTGGTTAGTCAAACATCACTCGCACAACAACTTGATACGTTTATTGAGGATATTCAGATATTCGCCCATGTGGTCGCGTTGTTCCGCTAACAACTCACTTTGTTCCTTATCCGCTACGACTTCCGCGAACTTCGGAGAGTCCATAAACATGACAAGTTTTTCTAATCTTGCTGCTAACTCTTTTCGCTCTATAATTAGCCTGTCTTTGAAAGTTTCAGCCACTTTGTACGCCTTTTCAAAAGGTTCTGCCGGCGACCAACTTTTGTAGCCATCCTCGTATTCGACTTCATAGCCGTTTCTGATTCTATCAGCTTTACCTGTTTTGTAGCCCTTTTGAGAAGCTTCATAGCTATTCATAGGCTGGGCTTTGACCTCCTTTGTCCCAATGTACTTTTTCATAATCTGAAAATTTATAATGTTAGTAAATCCATCTCATTTACACGGGGCACTCCCTGCCTTTCGCCGTTGCCGCTTTCGGGGCTGGTGTTGCAGGCTGTGGCGCATCCGTCACGTCCTCGTACTGCGCATTTTCCTCAAACGCATCGGGTCTGCTATTCGGTAATGCCGCACGTGCGCCGCCGCTGTTCGCAAGCTGACGTTCAGCCTCCGAAGCATCGGGCGGAAGCATGGAGAAGTTATCATCACCATCATCCACTCCGTTGTTGTTCCAACCATCGGGGGAACTGTCAAGAGAAACCTTGCAAGCACGGCGAATAATAGTCCTTTTGCACATCTGGTCGGTAAATGCTTTATGAGGTGTTCCGTTACCTTTCATGCTTCCTTGCTCCCAAGAACGAACAATCTGCTGCATTGTCATTACCTCTAATTGCTTGTCACCATTCTTGTACTCAATAATAGCGTATGCACCTTTTATTTTAGAATTGTCGATGTTGTCGATGCTCGTTTTATGGCTCACAAGCTGATACCTACCTTTCTCATCTACTGTGTAAACAAAATCGTCATTTTCGTAAATTATCTGTGCATACACATTTACGATGTCACTATCTCGTTTCGCCCTCATCAAAACTCCTGTGTATCGTTCCCAATATGATAATTTATTACCGCATGGTATAAAATAACAGTGTTTCATTGGATGTTCTCCACGTACACACATTTCCAATAGACAATTACAAATAGATTCTCTTGTGCAAGTGTCAATCGCTTTTATTCCTCGCCCGTTTTCAATGCTCTGTAAATATAGCCATGCCGATTTCAAAGCATTTCCTACATGGTAATTTGTAGGCAGAATTAACTCGCCGCTTTCCTGCTTGCTTTGAATGTTTGCAAGTACTGCCGATACAGTCTCTTCTCCCATCTTTTTGAGGGCTGTTGCGTTTTGCGACACTGTTTGAACTTGTGTGCCTTGCGGTGTCTGTTGCTGTGTTCCGTTTGGTGGAAATTGCATGGATTGTGCGCCCTGCTGCGCTGTTGTTCCTTGTGCCATAATTAATTTTGATTTAATTGTTTAACTTCTTTTGTAGCTTCACTACCAACAACGTGAAGCCATATTTCTTCTATTACATCGCCCGTTTCTTTTATTCTTACTTTCATATCATTCCGAGTGAAATAAACTTAATTGTATTAATTAATACAATTGGCAAAATCGAACAATGAAACTTGGTTAGCCTGTATTTCCATGCTTTTGCAATTCTTGATAGCCTCTTTGAAGTAACTTTCTTTCAACTCAAAACCAATTCCTTTACGATTCAGTTTGATAGCCTCATACACTTCCGAGCCTATACCCAAGAACGGTGTTAGAATTGTGTCGCCATCGTTGCTCCAAAGGATAATTGCCCTCTCAATAGTTTCAAGTTGCAAAGGACATATATGCTTCTCATCTTCGCCATCACGTGCCTTTACAGCATTCAGCGTATTGGAGTAATCTATATCCATCCATACAGGGGACGCATACTTCTGCCATGTGTCAACCGAAATATCACAGTGTATTGGATGTTCGTGCTCTCCCTCATCTTTTCGGAACACCATCAGATAGTCCGGGATTCCGACACGGCTCATGGCAGCATCTTTCTTTACTTGCTTGTGGAGCAATCCGAGTGCCTTTGTGCGCTGCATCTCTGTGACTGGATTCTTCCAAATGGTAACTCTCGAATGATATATGAATCCAGCATCTTGGAATGCTTGCAATATCATGCCCGAAAAGTCACGCAAACCGATATATCCCTCTTTGCCTTTTTGTATGGGCAAATCCATGCAATGCACTGCCACATTCCTGCCGTTCCACATCACACGGTACAATTCACGGACAAGAAACTTGAAAGCTGTGAAAAACTCTTTATAGTCCTTTGAATTGCCCATATCCTCCAATTTATCCGAATAGGTATATAATTCAGCAAATGGAGGAGAGAATATAGAAAATCCTATGCTATTATCTGGAATGTCGTGTATGAGTTGTACGCAATCGCCAAGACGAATGTCGCAATACTCTGATTGGTATCTGTCTGCCACTTCCATTTTCTTTAATTTTATTTTATTCTTGATATTTCTATTCATTGCCTCTGTCATGGCAGACTGCATTTCGTTAAATGCCTTTTGCTTGGAATCGAAGCTATCTTTTACATTCTGCATCGTGTCGGTCGTTATAAGGTAGATGTTAACGGCTTCCTTTTGCCCGAAACGATAAGACCGGCGTATGCCTTGATAAGTAGCCTCAAACGAGAAATCAAGTGATGCGTATATCTGATTATGACAGTTCTGATAATTCAGTCCGAACTGGGCAATCTTCAACTTGGTAATGAGTATGCGGAACTCGCCGCGCCCAAATCCCAGCAAGGTATCTTTCTTGTATTGCTTGTTGTCGCTTCCTTTTACTTCTACGGCATCGGGAAGTAATGTACGGAGGTACTTACCCTCATCGTCATGCCCAATCCAAATAATGAAATTTTCTTCCGAGTTATTTACCAACTCTGCCACCCTGTCAAGTCTGACTTTATAAGTCTCTCGCAGTTCCTTGTGATATTCCGTGGCACTTACGGCTGTGGCGTTAAATAGCAAACCATTATCCCTTTTCGGGGTTTCAACAACTTGCTGAACCACATTCAACGGCGGGAGGTCGTAGCCCTTATCGTCAAATCCGATGTCGCTTGGCTTATTAAGCATCACCGCCCACGTAGAAACGAAATCCCAAAATGATTGTTTGGCGTGCCCTTTCAGTCGCCAATCAGATGTTGCACCGCCATCATGCACAAAGTACATTGCAAGCATTTCGGTACGTGTCATTACGTCAAGAAACTCCGCATGATTACAAAGCTCTGTCGTGTCATTCGGCGATGGCGTGGCAGTACACGCCAACTTATATGGAGTGTTGCGGAAATCCTCTATGAGTTGCGTCCTTTTCTTACCTTGAAAGTTTTTCAAAATGGAACTCTCATCGAGAACTACACCGCCGAAGATATAAGCGTCTATATTCTCCATATTGTCATAATTGGTGATATAGATTCCAGCTTTCAAGTCTTGGTCAAACACAGTCAATCCGAGTTCTTCCACCTTGTACCCAAATTTCTCGCCCTCTTTGATGGTTTGGCTGATTACCGCCAACGGAGCAAGTATAAGAACAGGACGGTTTATGTAATTCTGTACCTTATCTGCCCATTCAAGTTGCTGAATGGTCTTACCCAATCCGCAATCCTCAAACATAGCAAATTTTCCTGCTTCCAACGCTCTCTTCACGCAATATTTTTGGAAATCAAAAAGTGCAGGATTCAGTTCACTTTCCTGCACTTCAAAACCGCTTTTCGCAATGTGGGTTTTCTTACTTTCTAAGAATTTCAAATATTCATCCATTTTGTTTCAATTTTTCATGTCGTTTCGTTTACCACCGTCAACGGCTGCGGCCTGTACGAGGTAGTCAACGGCTGTCTTTTTCTCCTTGCCGCTATCCTCGTCAAGTGTGATGAAGTTGCATCGCACTTTGTAGAACTTATCGTCATTATCTGTATCGCTAAAGAATACTTCTTTGTAGGAAGCAATCTTTATAGCTGTAACATCCATTGTCTCGTTGCCGACATACGGTTTCATTTCTTCAATGATACGTCCCTCAACTTCAGCGAAAGAAAGTGCATTAACAACGTATGTCTCTGTTACTTTCTTCCGTTCACCGCTCTCCATAGTTTTCTCGTAGCGCACTTTGCACTCGAAGAATGTTGCTGTTCTTGGTCTCATATATTTTATTTAGATAACTAAATTAAAATGGAAGGTCGCTTTCTTGCGGCCGTGTCTGCTGTTGTTCTCCTCCCTGTGGTGGGTATGGGGCTTGTGCCTGTTGCTGCATTTGCGGCTGCACTGCTTTCCCCCTTTCCACACTCCAGCAATCAATCTCGTTGTACCATCTGCCATTATGCTCATGCGCATCTATTTCCAGCTTAGCGGTTACGACATCGCCAATCTGCAAGGCGAACTGCTGTATCTTGTCGCTGCCGAACACCTTAAAACAAACTCTCTGAGGAAAACGGGCATTCTGTTCCTCTATCACATAGTCCTGTGAAGCCCATTCTTTGCCCGTTCTGTTTGATACGCCGCTCGCCAAAGGCAATACGGCTATCACTTTTCCTGTTAATTCTGCCATATTATAATTGATATTTACTGTTTTTGTGGTAGCGGTCGGAATTGAACCGACATCAAGGGCAACCCTTTACCCTACGCTATAAAGGGATGTGGCAGCCATTCCCACATTACGCCACACGCTACCAAATTGTCAGCCTACAAACCGTTTTTCAGAAATCCACTGACATTCCTTGTACTTCGGTCGTTATTTCTTACTGTGCGGAGGGTGAGGGATTTGAACCCCCGAAACGGTTTCCCGTTTGCCTCGTTAGCAGTGAGGTGCTTTCAACCACTCAGCCAACCCCCCCAAAAAATGTATGTATTGTGTACGTATAATCTGTCCTCTGCATTCTTCCGCACGGCTTGGAACGTGCCACGGCTACATTACAGACTTTTTGTCTACGGTGCATCAACATCTGCTATCTATGCGTCACAATGCGCATAGGGTTACGGCATAGCTTGCTCGTCCGCGTTAACTCCAACACTTTCGATTCACGGTGTGTCCCTGTCTAATCATGTTGCAACTTCGCCATTTCATCCTACCTGTTGTCAGTAGGCTTATCGCTTACGCTCTTCGGCCTTTGAGATTACTGCCGTTCTCGCTACGGGCTGCAAGGCGTTACCTTTCTCAGTACCTTTTAAGAAGTTCCGCTATCTTCACAGACCACGGAAGTGTAAATCTAAGAATCTAACTAAGTTTTTTTGCCCCGCTGGGCAACTAACAAAAACATTTTATAGCCTTTTCTGTTTCAAGTCTCACTTGTCTCACACTCTTATTATAAACGATAGTATTCATTATACTTTTAACCGTATTATTAATGCGGTCAAGCCGCTTTACAACTATTCGGACACCATCTTTGTTAGTTAAAGCCAAAGGTCTCCGAAATCTGCCTTTGAATGTTGACATTATTAACAATGATAGTTCAGCGTCACAGCTAACATCTGTTACGACGGTTTTCTGTACATTCTTCTTATGAGAGAAGACTATCAAATACGATATTGTGCGCCTTTCAATTTTCATAGGCGTATTTTTTTATCTCCAACGTAGGAATTTACCTCGTAAAAAGAAAAATCGTTATCATTTGCATTCATAAATCTAAAAGCGAGAGGCAAAGAAATCCGTTTCCCATTGTGGTATTCAGAAACTTCATTCAATGCCTCCGTAAATTGTTTTTCTTGCACAGCAATACCACTAACTGTGCGTTTTCATGTGCAAAAATAGAAATAATATTTGTATCGCCCAAATAATATACAATAAAATACAATATTTTAACATTCACAATGTATTAATTGTATATTATTTTATTGTAATAAATGTGTTAAATACAATAAAATACATTGTAGTATGATTTACATTTTATATCTTTGCAGTGCAATTTGGTCGAGAATTGCATTTTAAGATGGCTTTTCTAAAAAGGTTTTATACATCTTTTCAGCATAAAGCAATGCCTTGCAAAGAACTCGACCTCTTTGTAAGGCATTTTTTAATGCGGACATACGAGGTTCAATCAGTGCCGATCCTCTTTGCTCTTACCAAGCAATATACAAAACGGCTCAGTCAAGTAAGATATATTCTAAGTCGTAAATCCTGCTCTGTCCAAACCACGACAACAGGTACCCATACTTAGACAACGACTTTTGAACGAATGTCAACGGGTAATTGATTCTTATTTTGGCTTTTACACGCCCTAAACTACATTTATTAATGTTGGTAAATTTATATAAGGTTCAGGCGTGTGCGCGTCCATATAAATTATGTATATGGGTAAAGGTGGTTTAGTGTATATACAATATAGGAAATAAGAAAAGTTTTGCGTGAAAAATCATTAGAATTAATAAAATTAGAAATCTACATAAAAAGAATATGAGCGGGCTATTTTTATTTTATACCCGCTCATATCTCATAAGATAATATTATCGAGCCTATCAAATTCTGCGTCAACAGATTCTTGGAGGACTTTTGCATAAACTTGTGTTGTTCGAATGCTTTCATGTCCCATTATTTTTTGCAGCACTTCGATAGGTACTTTATTCTTCAGGGCGATAGACGTAGCAAAAGTATGCCTGCCCACATGAGATGTAAGATGCGTCGCTATACCTGCACGATATTGGATAGCTTGCAAGTTTCGGTTGTAATAGTGTAATTCCTGTACAGGTAAGACAAAACCACATTCCTCAAGCAGGCCGACAGCAGCATTCATAAGAGTGATATTGTACATCTCATTCGTCTTCACTCTTAGGCTACGTAATCGCATTTTCCCGTCTACCATTCTGACAGAATTGAAGTCAAATTTCATCATATCGGAATACGAGAGACTTGTATAGCACTGAAATAGAAAACATATACGCGCATTAATCAATGCTTTTTCCGTCAGTTCCAGAGATTTTATTTTCTCAAGATCTTCCATCGTGATAAAACGATGTCCTGGAGAATTGTCCCTTTTGAACCTCATGTGATCGTATGGATTTTCTTTGATGTAACCAAATCGTTTCGCTTCACGACAATATATCTTCAGTATCTTGTGATAGTTCCATACGGACTTTGCCTTTTGTGCGTTTTTATGAGATAAATCATCCCATAACTTTATATTCGCTTCCGTAATATCGCTAAACTGTCTGATATACCCCCAATGTTTCAGGGTATTGTAAATGGATATATGGGCGCGTCTTGTTCCCTCTGCAATAGGACGTTCGTATATTCTATCAAGCATAAAACGTAGGAACGAGTCTTTCGTTCCGAACACACGCCCATCCATAAACTTTTTCAGATTTTCAAGAGAGAATGTTTCCTTTGCCTTAATCTTCTCGTTAATATAGTTCTCGATAGTGTTGCGGATATTATTAATGCGGTCTTGGTATTCCGCCATCTGCCCACAGTTAATCACTTTCCCGTCTTTGAATTGATTAGAACAAACTTTGATGCCCGTGTTGTAGAAGTTTCTCACTCTATCATACGAGACTTCAATGTAAATTGACGCTGCCACTTTCTTTGTGGCTTTTCGGTGTCTGTCGAAGACAACCCTTGTTCTTGCTATTTTCATATTGTACAATTAAGTTTTTAAAAGTGGTACACACAGTTGGTACGACCTTGATACGCAGCTTTTGCGCAGTATTGCGTAGATTTGCGTATTTTTGCGTATTTACGTGGTGCACATAATTACACTAACCAAATTGTAAGTATCGAAACTGTAACTCGCTGAATAATAACCTTTTAACGCAAACAGGCATCTACATAGATGCCTGTTTAACGTCTTTTTTCGTGATTCCGTTGGGATTCGATTTACAACTGGGAATCAGCAAGTTACAGGCCAATGGTACAGATTTGGCACGAATATTAAAATGAATGAATTACACCGACTACTCTATATACATAACGGATGTCAATCTTGGCGATGTCTTGATAGTCGCCATAACGTGGATCCTTATTCTCGGGTATAAGCCTTATCATACCCTCTTCCGGTGAACGAGTCACCCACTTGACAGTCCTTAAATCACTCTTAGTGACAATCGCATAAATCTCTCCATAAATAATATCTTCAATATTATTGACTGACTGTATGCAGATTTTATCACCACTATTGATACGAGGTGACATACTGTCGCCGAAAATGTTGCACCAGACATTGCCCTTTTTGTTGTAAGGCTGGAAATTGATAAAATAAGCAGGAACCTTTGTCTGGTCGTTTTCCATCTCGTTAAAACCGCCGAGAAAGTCAACATCGTAATAAGGAACGCCTTCTATAGGAGCATCTTCAATGACGACGGTCTCGCCGAGCATTTCTCCTTCGCCGTCCCAAATGTAATCTTCCGAGATTATATTCTTGTATGTAGAACAAAAATCTCTGACAAATTTTCGGGTAAGGAAACGCGGATTGCCACTGCCAATAGCAGAACTGACGTTTTGCGGGTTTCGCCCCATGGTGTCCGTGATACTCTTTGTTGGAAATTTTCCGTCAATCAGTCCGATTGAGATGAGGTATCTGACCGCCTCATCCAATCTCTTTTTTCTGTCATTAGTTTCCATAAAGGGTGCTTTTAAGTGTTAAACTTATGTTAAATACAAGATTATACATTGCATAATACAATAAAATACATAACTTTGCACCCAGTTGGTAAAAACAAGAGTGCGGTATTCTCCGAATGTTCAGTTAGAACAATCCGAGACTTCGTGTAGCAATGCAAAGATACGGAAAAAGCAGGAGAATACCAAACTCTTTTGAGTAAAAAACGGTAAAAACAAGTAAAATATCGTAGAATGATTGCGAATAAAGTTTCCTCAAGTGATATTAGGGGTATCGGGAAATATGGTATTCTTGAAGTCACGCTGCCGGACTACAAAGCCTGTATGTCAGCAAAGAATCTCGTGACGTACACGAAGAATATGTATCCACGGGAAGACGGATTGACATACAGTTGCAGTATCAACCGTGATACAAACACCATCAGTATCAGGACTATAGACAAGATACGGTGATAATGAGTAAGGAAATCTATATGAAGAGCAAAGAGGCCGCGACATATATCGGCGTCTGTTTCCGAACGATGCAGACATACATTGCCGATGGTCTTATCCCCTGCACCAAACCGGCAGGCAGGTGGCTATTCAAGAAACGCGACCTTGACGCTTTCCTAAACAATGACAATCGTTAACTCGATATATAGACATAGAAGCAGGCTTTGTCCACAGGCTACGTGATAGTCGCCGATGCTGGAAGGACCAGCATAAAGCCGTGAGCCTTCACCGTCGGAAGACGCGGTAGCGGGAACTGCTACAACCGAAAGCTATTCATATCGTGAGAAGTAGGTAAAGTTCTTGGCGGGATAAAGCCGCCTATACTGAAGGCTAAATGAATTTAGCTGTGAAGAAAAGTTGAAGGCTAAATACGAATTTTAGCCGTGAGGTATGTCCTCTGTAAAAGAAGTGGGTAGAGCCACTCGCGGCACAAATCAGTCTGTAGCTCAGTTGGTAGAGCGTGCAATGCCACATGATGGATTATGGCGTAGTGTGTGCGTGCAAGGCGGTGGATCGTAACCACCCAGACTGACAGATAATATAAGACATTTGGAACAGAATGTATGATTTGTTTTGTTTTTTATAATTAGAGGGTATTTTTTTAGTTAGAATTATTAAAATGTTCGGCCTGTGAAGGTAGAACATTTTCAACAAAAAAGCCAAACGACAAGAAAGACAGCATGAGAGAGTATTTTTCATATCTTATCTATGTGATTGTAAATTAGGATAACAGAAGCATCCATTAGGTCTTGTAATAGGAAAGGTAATCTGAACGGTCTATGCAGGTTCGAGTCCTGCTCTTGTCACCATATTGTAGGTATCATGTAACAGATGATTTTTAACCATCAGCCCGTTTAGTTGCGAAATTGGACGGGCTAAAATTTTATTAATAGAATGAATTGGACAGAGAAATCAAAGGAAATAGCCGTTGGTCTTTTGGAAAAGACGGAAGGCGGTATTGCCGGTAATTATACCAGGCAGGAAATCGTTGAATGTCTACAGAAAGCGGCATACAAAGGTATGCAGTATGAATGCGATAACTGGATATTGAAAAGAACAAAAGATTAAATATGGAACACGAACAGGTAATATTAGGTCAATGCCCAGCTAAAAGTAATCAATATAGAATAATTACTATTAACGGTCATGCAAGTCTGAAAAAATCGGATGCAGTCAAGAAATACGAGGAGAACTTTTACTTGCAATGTGGCAAATATCGTAACAAGAATATCAAAGGGTTCTTTGAGTTCTATATAGACGTATATTTCCAAAGCAACCGTAGTGACCTCGACAATGTTTGCAAATTAACACTTGATATGTTACAAAGCTGCAAGGCAATCAAGAACGACCGCAACTGCGTGAAAATCGTAGCCAATAAATTCATAGACAAGCATAACCCAAGGATTGAGTTCACGATTGTTGAAGTAGGCGGTGTTGAGCACAGAGAGTCGGCGATGCCATCACTATTTGATTAGTACTCATTCTTTTAAATAAATAGTTGTTTATATTTCAATAGTATTAGTTTTGTGTCAGCTTGGTCGTGAGATTAGGCTGCCTTTTTAATAACATGAGAGATTTTTTATCACTTAAATAACGTTATTTAATTATGGAAGGAACAGAAGTTCAGGTTGTAGAACAACCGCAGGTGGAAGTCCTGCAACTGGATAATGCCGCCTCTTTGGCAGCATTGAACCGCAGCGAGATTGATGTGCAGATAGCTACTGCCAAGCAGTACCCGCGCAATCTCTCGCAAGTATTGAACAATATCGAGACACTCGCTTGTTTAGATGAGGAAACTGCCGCATCGTGTTTCTACATTCTACGCAGGCAGGGGAAGGCTATTGAGGGGCCATCAGTCCGCATGGCTGAGATTATCGCCTCCTCATGGGGAAATATCAGAGTACAGGCCAGAATCATATCCAACGACGGCAAGATGATTACCGCACAGGGTGTTTGTCATGACCTCGAAAGCAATTATGCTGTGTCGTCAGAAGTGAAACGCCGCATCACCGACAAATACGGCAAGACATATTCAGAGGATATGCAGGTAGTGACCGGGAACGCAGCTTGTGCCATAGCCATGCGCAACGCACTTTTTAAGGTAGTGCCGTCCGCATTGATTAAGAAAGTTATCAACAAGGCAAAGAAAGTCTCATTGGGACAATCAATGTCCCTTGAGGACAGCCGAACAAGGATGTTGGATTACTTCAATAAGATTGGAGTGGACAACAAGAAGCTGCTTGACTATCTCTCTATTGAGAAGATTGACGAGATAGGCATGGGTATGGTAGTAGAGTTGCGCGGTCTTGCAAATGCCATCAAGGAGGGTACGACAACCGTTCAGGAAACATTCTTTACCAAGCCGACAGGAGACTCTACAACCGAGGAGGTAGACCCAAGCAAGGGATTGTTTGGCGATGAAGAGAAAAAAGGAGAGAAAAACAAAGGCGTGAAGAATGGAGCAAAGAAGTAACGAGTGGTTCAAAGCGCGCTTAGGTAAGATAACCGCATCGGAAGTATCTGTCTTGATGAAAGACAGAAAAGAGCCGATGACGGATGAAGAACTTGCTAAATGGAAAGAAAAGAATCCGAAGCCGAGAGTAACAACAAAAGTTGTCCCCTTCTCAGATGCGACGTTCACCTATCTCAACGGCAAGGTTATGGAAAACTATCTGCCACTGACTTCCGAGGACATCCGCTCAAAGAACCTTGTTGAAGAATATATCGAGCAGCATAGTTTCTCCAACCGTGCCACAGAGTGGGGTACTCTTATGGAAGACAGTGCGCGCCTGCGTTATTCAGAAGTGATGGGTTGTGAAGTTATCACTGTCGGCTTTGAGCCTTACAAGGAATTTCCGAACCTTGCAGGTGCAAGTCCGGACGCTATGATACGAGAAGAAAGAGGCGGTATAGAAATCAAGTGTCCCTTTACGCTTGAGAAGCACCTACAGCATCTTCTATATGAGAAACCCGAAGATCTGAAAAAGAACGAACCAGAATATTACTGGCAATGCTACATGAATATGCTCGTTACAGGGTGTGATTTCTGGGATTTCGTCTCATTCAATCCCTACATATCCCGCAGCAAGCAACTCAAGGTGTTGCGTATCAACCGCGACGAGACAGAGATTGCATTGCTTGAGGAAAGGCTTGCGCTTGCTGTTGAATATATCCGTGAGCAGATGAACAAGATAAACCATATAGAACCAATAATTATAAAATGATATGGAAGCAACAGGAAAGATTATAGCGATATTACAAGCAAACAGCGGTGTGTCGCAAAGGAGCGGGAACCCGTGGATGTCGCAGACATTTGTCCTCGAGACCATAGAGCAATATCCCAAGAAGATACCTTTTGAGGTGTTCGGTGAGGACAGGATACGTAACTTCAATATCCAGATGGGTGAGACCGTTACAATTAATTTTGACGTTGACGGCAGAGAATGGAACGGGAGGTGGTTCCCGAAGATTTCTTGCTACAACCTGACGCGAGCAGGTCAGGCATCCACAGCGCAACCGCAACAGGCAACGCAGCAGAGTTCAGTGCCGCAACAATCGCAGACGAGCGGCAGTGCGGATGACCTGCCCTTCTGATATTTTTTTATATATGGAACGAATAATTGATACAAGCAACAAATTCAGTTGGAGCCGTCGTGAATGTCCTGCCGGTTACGAGGAATACAATGTTGACTGGTTCTTGTCTCCGTTAGGCGACATGATGAACGCCCGCAGCAGTTATCAGATAGGCTGTGACGTGCTTGATCGGGACGATTGGGTTCTGCATTTGTCCGACAAGCGTTGGTTTGGCGCGAACACATTCATACCAGCCTACTTTGAGGCTTGCAGGAGAAAGGGCATCAAGACGGTACAGATGCGTATCAATTATTAATGATAAAATGCCGTGAGGCATCGTCTCAGATTAATGAACTTTTATTGTAGCAGAAGCGTCTGCACGGAGCCGTACAAGTGATGTTGTGCGGCTCTACTATATATGGTCTGACAACAAACGGATTGCGTATTGTATGTGAAAAATCATACACCGTATAGGGAATTTGGTGGTTCGATGCCACCACAGACCACAAAACGTGAAAACTATGAATAAAGCAGAAGAGAGACAAATCCTAAGAGAAATATATCCTGATACACCCAATGCAAAGATAGCCGAGCGTCTTGATATATCAGTCGGTATGGTTGCCAAGAAAGCCCGGTTCTTAGGATTAAAGAAAGACCCTAAGTATCTGGGTGAAGTCAACAGACGCTGCGGAATGAGAAGTTCTGTGGCGAGGACTTGGAGATGTTTTCAAGAGAAATAACACTTGCAAAGTGGATAACAGGGAGTAGCTATCCTGTGACGTGCGGCGAGCCAGTAACCGCCTCCACTTTGCGTTTTAAACTGGCATTAATAAAAAATACTGGCAATTATGGCAAATACAGTTTGTGTAAGCAGTTTGTTTTTCGATACTTTCTCGAAGAACGAGAGAGAAATCATTTTGCGTTTAATGTTAAATGCAGACGAAAAAGGTTTCTCTGTTTTCAGTGACAGACAAATGTCTCGTATTACAGGTATTTCATATCAACAGGTTCGGACTATTCATCAAAAATGGTTGGAGGCAGGTGTCATTAACGCAGCAAGTAACGCACCTGCTAACGCAGTCGGTAACGCAAAAGTAACGCACGTAACTATCTGTAATAATGAGAGTTTCGGCATATTCCAACGCAAAAGTAACGCACCCACTAACGCAGTCGGTAACGCACCTACTAACGCAGAAGTTGAAACGTTAAAAAAACAAATTGTGAAGCTGACGAAAGAAATAGAACAATTAAAAAAAGAGAAAGAAGAACTTGCTAACGCAAGTAAGAAGAAAACGGCCAGAAAGACACTTGACCTGTCAAGTGTCGCTCCCGATTTTATAGATGTGGTTACAGACTGGTTAGAGTATAAAAAAGAGCGCGGCGAGTCATACAAGCCTAAAGGTTTCTCTTCTTTCTATAAGAAACTCATAGAATTAAGCGGTGGCAGTTCAGACAAGGCACAGAAAATTGTAGAGCAGTCAAAGTCAAACAACTATGCTGGTATATTTCAGTTAAGAGAGTCTTATGGCAATAACGATATGTTCGGAATGATACTCAAGGGAGACAGGTCAGAAATATTAAAGAACGCTAAAGGTTGGAAATGATCATGAACGAATACGAATTATTGGCAAACAAGCGAGATATAGAGCATATATCACTTCAAGACGCAAAAGCAGTACTGCAACGCGGACTTGAATATTTTGCAGGTAAGGACTATCAGTGGCTCCCCGAATATGAAGAAATATCAGAATGGCTTACAGACAATAAGAGAAAAGGGCTGCTGCTATTCGGCGGCAACGGTCTTGGCAAGACCTTGATATGCACCAGGATATTCCCTGTGATATTCAAATACTACTTGAGACTTGAGTATTTCTATGCAGATGCCATAAGGCTGAGTGAATACTACAAGAATCCAATAGACAATTATGAGTTAGAATCGAACAAGCCACTCATCATCGACGATTTTGGAATAGAGCGAGTTTCCAACGATTATGGCGAGAAGCGTGATTTGTTCTCAGAGATAGTGGATTTAAGCGAAAAGCGAGGCCGGTTATTGATTCTGACAACCAACCTTACTCCAGAGGAGATAGGAGAAAGGTATGGGCTGAGAACACTTGACAGGTTAAGGACAATAGTACAAGCCGTTAAAATTGACGGTAAAAGTCTAAGGAACAGGCAATGATTAACGAGGACACACTCAGGAAATGGTGGCACATATTCAAGAATGATTCCGAATTGGTGGAAATCCGCATACTTGGAAAGTTCCAATATAGCGGCTACTATAAGAATATAGACAAGTTAATTGAGGATATAAAGCCTTATGAAGAAATGTCTGACGAGCAGATATACTTCACGCTCAATGGCATTGACGAAGGTTGTTACGGACGTGCACAGTGCGAGAAGATATTGAAGTCGCCCAAGCAGACCACATCTGACAGTAACATCGTACACCGCTCTTGGGTACTGATAGACTACGACCCCGTGAGAGTGGTCGGGACCAATGCTACAGACGAAGAGTTTGAGCTTGCGCACAAGAAAGCGCAAGAGGTGTTCCGCTATCTCCGCAGCATGGGGTTCAGTGACCCTGTTATATGTCGCTCGGGGAACGGGTGGCACACTGTATATAAGTGCGATATGCCAAACACTGAGGAAGTGCGTGATTTGCTTTCCCGCTTTCTTCAGTCCATCGCATTGATGTTTACCGATGAGAGGGTGGATATCGACGAGGCAGTGTTCAATGCCGCCCGTATCTGCAAGCTCTATGGAACCACGGCAAAGAAAGGTGCAAACCTGCCGGAACGTCCGTGGAGAATGTCGGAGATAGTCTATGTGCCTGACGAGATCAAGGTAAACGACATATCTCTGTTTAAGGCAGTAGCTGCCCTTCTGCCTAAAGAAGAGCCGAAACCGGCATCACCATACCAATATAGAGGTGGCGGCAGCAATGAGCCTTTCGACTTGGAGAGGTTCTTGAACGAACACGGCGTTCACTACAAGAAAGAGACCTGTGCAAAATGGACGAAGTATGTCTTAGACCATTGTTTCTTCAACCCCGAGCATAAAGGCAAGGATGCCGCCATTATCCAGATGGCGAGCGGTGCGATAAAATATACCTGTCTTCATAACTCATGCCAGCAGCACACATGGCAGGAGGTAAGGCAAATGCTTGACCCTCACGCCTACGAGCCGAGACAATATCAGCAGTCATACCAGCAGCACTATCAACAAAGGGCACCGCAGCTACAAAGGCAAGTGGCGCAGACGCAACAGCCTGAGATAAAGCCCGAGAGCGCAGATATTGGCAAGAAGTGGTTCTCGATGAAGGACATTCAGAAGATAAATCTGAATGACATAGAGCATTTCAAGACAGGTTTCACGGAACTTGACAAGGCCATCAGAGGGATGTTTGTAGGCGAGCTAACCATTGTGAGTGGTTCAAACAGCAGCGGAAAATCCTCATGGCTGAATACCCTGATATTGAATGTAATTCAGCAGGGCTGGAAAGTTGCACTTTGGAGCGGTGAGTTGCGCCCAGATGTATTGAAGACTTGGATTCAAATGGTAGCCATAGGCCCCTCCAATCTTGCGACGGGGAAAAACGGTTATAAGTATGTTCCGTCAGGACTTGGCGAGAAGGTTGACACATGGCTTGACGGCAAGTTCTATCTCTATAATAATGACTACGGTTCCAGATGGGAGCAGATAATGAGTGATATGCAGTCCCTCGTTAACATTGGCGTAAGAGTGTTTGTCCTTGACAACCTCATGACAATAGACGTTGACTTGTTTGACGGTGACAGCAACAAGAAGCAAAAGGAGCTGATAAAGCAAATAGTCGACTTCAACAAAAAGAACAAAGCCCATACAATCCTTGTCGCCCATCCCCGTAAGGTGACGACACTTATACGCAAGAATGACATCAGCGGCAGCGGCGATATAGGTAATGCCGCCGACAATATTTTCATCATTCATAGGAACAACCAAGATTTTAAGAAAGCCGGCCGTGAATATTTCGGACAGGCTAAAGTGGATTTGTATAATGATTTCGGCAATATCATCGAAGTAGCAAAGAATCGTATGATGGGCGCACAAGACTTTATGTGCGGTCTATATTACGACATAGACAGCCGCCGATTCAAAAATACAAATTATGAGAATGTAGAATATGGTTGGCGTGACGATATGGGAACGCTAACTGATATGTTTGACACGTCCACAAATAATGACGAGCCGTTTGGTCCGCCGATACCCGACAATGAACTGCCGTTTTAAGTGTAACATTATCTTTGTAATGTAATATGAAATATAATAATAACAACAAACTCAAACTATTTGAAATATGTGCAGGTTATGGCTCACAAGCCCTTGCATTACAGCGTTTGAGAGATATTTATCCAGATTTTGACTATGAATTGGCAGGATGGGCCGAATATGACCCTGAGCCAGACGCAAACCCAGATATAGACAAGCAACCCGCCGTAATCGCTCATAATGCCCTGCATCCTGAGGGAAAGGGAAAGAATTGGGGCGACATTACAAAGATAATGTGGGAAGATTTACCCGACTTTGATCTATTATCATACAGTACCCCATGTCAGAGTATCTCGCAGGCAGGTCTGCAACATGGATTTGCAGAGGGAAGCGGTACGAGGTCGAGCATTATCTGGAATGTGAAAGACTGCATCAAAGCCAAGAGTCCGAAATACCTAATGCTTGAGAACGTGAAGGCCATGGTGAGCAAAAAGTTCATCGGAATGTTTAACCTATGGCAGGCCGAACTTGAAAAGTTGGGCTATGCGAACTTTGCGCAAGTGCTTAACGCAAAAGACTTTGGCGTGCCACAGAATCGTGAACGCATATTTCTGATAAGTATAAGGATAGATAAGAACGACCCTGCACCGAAGTATCACTTTCCTAAGCCATTCCCGTTGGAGAAATGTCTCGCAGATGTTTTGGAGGAAGATGTTGACGAGAAATATTTTCTTTCAGACGAAATGCTTGCAAGGTTTTGTGAGAGAAGTCTGGAAGAATACAAGACTTCGGCAAACACACAAGATTCATTACAACAAGATGAAGAAATTGACTTTGAGAACTTCTTTGTCGCTCAGTAGCATTAAACCTCAGAATGTATGCGCTGGGGGGGGTAGCCTGCACCATTAACACACGGTATGAAGATGCAGCTATCAAAGACTATACGACATTGAGACATTACCCCAAAACTGCTGTATGTTATATTTATGAGACATTATAGACCGCTTATTGTAATTGGTTCCGCTCAAGTCCATGCTTACAGAGGCGGTGTTGAAAAATACTGTCCATGTCTTACCTCTGCAATGGGTATGGGCGGCGGGCAGATTCCTATGATTGTTTATGCTTATGAAACTCCGTACCCCCCCGAAAGATTGGACTTCCGACAACGCAAGATGGTTGTGCGCCAACAGTTACAGCCGTTTATGGAGCGTTAGGTGTGGCAAACTTAGTAAGTGTGAAACATTATCCCAAAGTTGGTGTAGGAGTGATATATGAAACGGATTGACAAGATAAAGCAGATAGGCAATATATTTCTCTCTCAGAGTAATTCGCAGGCTGGAAGGGTCTATGACAAATACGGGATATGCCCTACGTTGGATTGCTCAAATGGAGGGGGGGGGATAGGCAACCCAAAATTGTCGTTACCTATGAGACGGACAGACAAGATAGTTAAGGTTGGTTATGTGTGGAGTAGCAGACATAATGGAATTGTGTTAGACTCATGCGGTTTGTCACCTTGCCTTTGTGTCGGGCAACATTCAGGTGTAGAACCCAAAATAAGAATAATATATGAGACGGATTGATGCGAAGCACATTGCCCGTGTAAGGACAGCAGAGGAAAGATTGCGACGACACCTATATGGAGAGGACGGAGCAACATTCTCAAGGGGAAAATACATGACGCTTGGAGGTAGTGTTATGGGAACAATAACTACGTTTTACAGTAAAGATTGTTTATTAGCAGAAATATATGAGACGGAATAGAGATTTTCACAGACAAGTAAGAGTTGTTTATAGGGCTTACAGACGCTTATTAGGGAAAGAGAAGGCACAGGAAGAATGCTTGCGCCTATTCAAGATAATCTACCCTGAGTATTACAAGGCGAAGAAGTCTGATAAGAAATATTACCAATTATCAGATGCCGGATATGACAAGGCAGTTAGACTTCTCACCGAATGGATGCCCGAGGACGGAGCTTTGCATGACCTGATATGCTACACGCTCAATGAACTTGACAGGCTGATGTTACGTGAGGAGTTTATACAGTTTTGTGAGGACATCATGCCTGTGGTGATGCGGATAAGAAAGCTCACTCCTACAGAGACAGGCAGGCTTATGGGATTAAAAGATGATGAGATACAGAAAATGAAAGATGCAGGGTTGTCAAACTCGCAAATGTATAAGCTACACGGGAACAGCATCGTGGTTGACGTGATGACGGCATTGTTTGACAAACTTTTAATAAATACAGAACAAAAGAAAGAGGATGAGATGCAACTCACACTTTTCTAATGTGGGGAAGAAACAATTTTATTCACTTAATTATAGCAAAATGATACTTTTTTATTCATTCAAGGACTGGAAGAAATACATTCTTTCTGCCGTCCGAAAATTATTCGTTAGCCTTTTGCGGATAGTCTGGGCTATTGTAAACGGAGCCGCAAGTTTAGTTGCCGGTGCTTCCCGTTCTATCGGAGCGTTCACCAGACGTGAGCCAAAGGCAATGTGTGTAATAACCTTTCTCCTAACCTTTATTATTTCCTGTTGGCTGATTAATTTCGTCAGAGAACGTGCAATGAGAGTCGCAGCAGAAATGCAGAGAGACAGTATCGCCCTGAAACTCGACAGCGCAAAGCAGAACGCATATATTCGTGAGCCATTTGGCTTTAATCATTGGAATAGCGATGAATAGGCAGGACGGTCAATACTATTATGCGCCACATTGCAGGAAGTGGGGTATCTGGCAGTGGCATGACAATGGTGGTGGTGCCGGCTCGGGGACTTTCTATAAAGACTATCCGACTAAAGAGGAAGCGAGGAAAGAAGTTTACCGGCTTAATGGTTGGGTATAGCCTTTGGCAAAATATAGAAAAAATACAGGTGATTTTATTAAAAATGAAATTATAAACCAATAAGCAAAAAGACAATGACAAAATTAAGGAGTAGAAGCGACAAATTCTTTCTATGCAAGGTCGCTATGTCAGAGATGCAGGATAACGGAGAAGAAAAGAACGTCACCAAACTATACGCGATAAACGCGTTAGACTGGGCAGAGGCACAAAACAGAATTTACGAGCATCTTGCACCATACGCAAAAGGTGAAATAGAAATCAAGGACATACGTCCTGCAAAGTTCACAGAAATATTCTTCACCGATGCGCCGGGTGATGATGCGTGGTATTCAGCCAAGCTGGAATACATCACTATTGACGAGCGTACAGGAAAGGAAAAGCGCAAGGCGCATACACACCTGTTTCAGGCAAGTTCGCTTGACGGTGCAAACAAAGTCATAGGTGAAGCGATGGGCGGCACCATGATAGACTATGCGAAGACCGAGATCAAGGACTCAAAAATATTTGAGGTCATAGAATATAAGTAACTTTTTTCTATCCCAATATGTATCGTGTGTCATCCTTGTGCCATTCATTATGGTGCGGGGATGACTTTTATCTACCTGTAAAAGTATGAAACAGAACTATCTTATTTCCGTATTTGTTAACGGCAAAAATGTCAATTTATATTTTTCCGAGTCCCTTGAAGACCTTGTAACAATCAAGGCTATCCACAAGAATTGCGAAATTCAGATTTTTGATTTCAATAATTTTGTCCGTTTCTCAGCCAAACAGGTGGAACGTGAAATTATCAATTCAGGCAGGGCGTGGAAAGATTCTTTCCGAAAGGAGAGAGCAGAGTCCCCCGTCCCACCGTTGCCGGAGCCTCCCCAAAAGGAAAAACGGAAAAAGTATTGGGAACGCCCGGTATTATGTTTGGAGACTGGGCAGATATTCAGTTCTATCCGCGAATGCAGCGACAAGCTCGGTATCCCCTATATGACTATCTGCAACTGCATCAAGAACAAAAACGCCACACGAGGCGTGCATTTTGCGAATGCGCCAAAATTATAAAATAATATTTATGGAAAAGAATATAGAGGCTTTTAATCGTGTTCTTAGAGGACAAAAAAGTCTGACGCATTAATGGAACAGATAAAGTCTCTTGCAAAACGTCAGACTCATAAAAGACTTAAATCCTACGTATCACCCTATGCGAAGTTTGACAGAATAAGAAGGAAAAGAAAATGAAATGACAAATTATTTAAAATTATGGGAAATATTATTTGTTTTGTGGAAGACCCGAAGAGAAAGAATATCTTCCGATTCGTTAGTGGATTCAGAAAGAAAGGATGGTTCCGCAGGGCGAGGATTAAGTATTCATTTGACCCAGTAGACGGCTCGCTTTACGACTACAAGGACGAGGACTTAAAGGATATAGAAGCTAAGATTATGAACGACTATCCAAATGCCGAAGTCCGTGTTATGGGGTTTGATGAGTTCATTGAAAAGTACTATTATCATCAATTTTATGTGATATGCAGATGGAATGAGGAAGAAAATGAGTTTTATCAGGGTGTCGGCAAAGACCGCAAGGCGATGTATTCCACGGACGTTGAAGATGCCCGAATGATATTCTCGGAACGCACGGCAAACGAGACATTGCGTACTATACAGCAGACCACGCGAGACAAGGTGTATGTGAGACCAATGTATCTGAATATGATAAATGGATTGCTTACTCCTGTGATGATGATTACCTGCACGAGCAAAAAGAGCGGGCAAACGAAGTATTTCAAGAAACTTGACGGAAATCGTCTGCGGCTTGTAAGCACATCGGAGGCGGCTACTAAGCTGACGTATGACACTTCCGTAACTACATGGGAATATCTGAAGACACACAATAAGAACTTCCTGTATGCCGTATTGCCGGTGTTCAAGGACAATGTGAACAGCAGGGATATTGAGAGGTATATGAAAGAGAAGAATGTGAGCCGGATGATTTGCATGGACTTACAACTGAAACATCTGAACAGGTAGGGTAAGAGGAACAATATGAGAGCAAGAAAACTTGAACGGGCGATGAGGCTACAGGAGCGTGCGGCGATACGGAAGAAGAATATAGGGGAATACTTCGTGAACTTCACCAAGCATCATAGGCCGTGGCTGAAAGAGCTGGCACGGAAGTATAAGGAGCGGGGGGAGTTTCCGCTGATGGGGATGTCGCTGCTGCCATCGTACTATAAATGTACGGAAGACAAGGAAGTGGCAGTGTTCGCAGCGTTGCGGATGAATGACGGGGAGAGGACTTTTGAGCGCGTGAGCGAGTTTAGGGAGCTGATGGGCGAAAGTCCCTGGGAGTGGTTTAAGGACAGGAAGTTTTTCGAGTTATCGTTAGGAAGGAATCAAGACGGACGGACTGGGGGTGTGGAGAACTGGAAGATAGCGAGGATGTTTGACAGGTTGTGGCAGGAATGTATTGCTTATGAGAACTGTAGTCCTCATGGAGCTGTCACTATAATAAGCCCGATAGGTCAGGAGTTTAAGAGGATTGTAAAGACTCAAAGATGTTCTTACTTTGATGCTCTGACCTATCTATTAGGAGATTACGGCGTGGGGAATTTCTATTATAAGTTGAGGCTACTTCTGCAAGTTCTCGGAAGTTCTGACGGCTTTGGCTTAGGGTTGTGGAAGATTAACAATGAGGAGCTGAAATGTCCGCTCACGAGCGGCGTGCGGCAGTTCTTGCAGACGTGGTTCCCGGACTACAGGAGATACGGGAGCATTGATGAAGCCATTGGGCTGTTCGGGTTTGAAAGGGATTGTGATTTCTTTTATGCCTATTTGGGATATAAAGAATTACAGAAAAGAAATCCGATGGGATGCAGAGAGTACGCTACGAGGTACCAGAGCTGGTATGAGTGCGGCATAAGGAAGAAACAGTACCAATGGCGTGCGATTTTGCCGGAGATAGAGTTATGAAAGTACTCTCGCAAAACGAGAGTAAACGGTGGCGAATAAAGATGTGGCTTTTAGAAACGGGGGGCAGTTTTCTGGCTGCTCCCCGTTTTTTTTTGCGTTTTTAATATCCGTTGAAGAATGACATCGCCTCGGCTCCTGGGTTGTATGTGTCAGCAAAGATGTATCTCGATGTAATGATTTCGTTGGTATGATTCATCATTTTGCTGATTGTTGATACTGGTACGCCACGGCGTGCGAGTTCCGTTGCCCCAGAGCGACGGGCTGTGTGTGAACCTACGAGTTCGTACTTGGGGCGGGTCTGCATCTTTCCGTGATAGAAGAGTTTCACCTCCTCGTCGATTCCGCAATGCTTGCAGATGTTCTTGATGATGCGGTTGAACGATGCGCGCTGGAGCGTCTGCCCCCGCTGATTGAAGTATTTGATGAAGTTCTTGTGCAGGGGGACGGTGGTCGCGACCTTTGTCTTCTGTGAGACGTAGGTGATGAAGTCGCCCTGTATGTTCTCCGCCGTGAGCTGCTGAATGTCGGAAGAGCGGGCAAGGCAATAATACTCACAGAGGAACTGTGCCTTTACCCACTTCTCTTTCTCAGACTTGGGTATGTAACGCTCGATGAGTGATATTTCATCGGCTGTCAACACTACCTGCTCAGACGGCACACGCTTAGCCTTCAACTCTTTGTAGGGGTTCTTACATGGATAGAGTTTCTCGTCGATATAGTTTGCGAGGAACGCCTTGAGCACAGCAAGGTAGGTGCAGGCACTGTTTCCTGCCACATTGGAGCAAATGTACTCACGTGTCTTTGATAGATTCAACGTTGTGATGTCCGTCCACTGCACTTCTCTAACTCCGATTGCCTCGCGCATGAAGCGGAGGATTTGCACACGTCCTGGGTTACGGCGTGTGAACTCCTGTTCAAATGATAGTATCTGCATGATGTTTTTTGTTTATTTAGATATTATTTAATATGTTTCCTGCCGGCGGGTCAGTGCCGGCAGGAAAGTTTAGAGAGTGGAGAGGTTTATTCGGTCGTGAACTTTGTCCAGTTGCGCCCTACGTAAATGCCTGCGGTATAGGAGAGGACGGAGATTATGAGAATGATGTCGATGCTCATAGGGCTTTATGTCTTAACGGTTGGACGGTTGCTTTCTTGTTGTTTTCGGCAGGTTGGTAGACGAAACGCCCTGCTGTACGGTCTGACGTTGCGCTTACGTTGTCGAGCAGCGTATTGTAGTCGGCTATCGTGCGCATTGTGGACAGTAGTTCGTCGGTGTGTGCGGCTATGTCCTCGCTGTCGCGTCCACAGCATATCATTTCTGCGATTGCTGATAGTGAGTTTGCGATGTTCTCTTTGTGGAGCGAGTATGTCTCGTTGCTGTTCTGTAACTCGTTGATGTATTCTGCTGCGTTGTTGCTTATGTTTATTGTTTCCATTGTTGTTGTCTTTTTTAATTGATTTTTTTGATGTTATTTGTTGTTTGGGTTGATGGACTTTAGGGCTTTCTTTATATTCCAGCCGTTTTCGTGGAGTGCGATGATGAAGCGCACGCCACGTTGAGTCCATACGGTGTAAACGCTTGTGCCTGTGGGGCCGTCGGAACGTGTATAGGTCTGCGTGCGTGTGGCGTGCAGATTCCATGCGGAGTAAGGTGTGTGTAAAATCCATTGTCCTGACTGGCGGAAGATTAAGCCTATTGCGTTCAGTTTTTTGTTTAGCTTGTTGGCATCAAGTCCTATCTGCTTTGCGACTTGCGTTGTGGTGATGGTGTTGATGCTTTGCAGGCAGTTGTCGTAGTATTCGACTTTCGGGGCGGCGGTCTTGATTTCGTTGGCTTGGAGTTCGATGGTTGCCTGCTGTTGCTCGGCACGTGCCTCCAGTTGTCTTTTCTCTTCACGCTCTTTCTGTAATGCCTGTAAGAGTTTGATTCCATTTTCGGGATTGGCAATGATGCTGTCAATGGTTGTCTCCGTGACGTAGGCTCCGTGCTTGCGGATGGAGGGAAGAACTTCTTCAAATACCCAATCTTGAAATACTTCGGCTTCTTGTTTACGTGATTGGAAAATACAACGATAAAGATTTGGCTCATCAATAAACAACATTTGCTGTAGTCCGCTTTTTGTAGGGGTATCATTAGTAGTGATACCCTCTTGTTTAAGCCTTGATTTTGTTTGACTTGCATTTCCAAGTCCCAATGACACACATACGTCAGACAAACAAAACCAAATCTTTCCATCATTTGATAGTTTTACTCTCAAATCTCCGAATTGAGAGTTGTTGAACGTTTGTACGTTCTGATTCGTGTTTTTGAACATTTTATTATATATAAAATATGTACCCGCCTTTCCTGCTGTCCAAACCACACGAGTGAGTTTTGTGCGCCATTACAGCTAACACACAGGGGTACGGGTACAATTATATTTTCTTTCAAGTGCTATACAAAAATAGCTCTCAGTTTTATTTGAGAGCCTTGCATCGCTCTCGTATGGTTTGAACGCTACAAACGTACAAACAATTTTTCGTTTACCCAAATATTTTTGCAAATTTTAGCAGAAAAACGAGGTTGTTGGTCTCGCTCTTCTTAAATAAATCTAACGCAAATTTATCACCTAATCCTTCTTAGAATAATAGTGTCATTCTTGTTTTCATCGGGAACGTACCGTGACATTGTAAGCGCAATATTATCAACAGATATAATCTTACGGTTATAGTGTTCGTCCACATCTTTTGTTCCTCTAAGTATTGTCTGAGACGTGTAATGTATTTTCAGACTATCGTCTTCTATTTTCCACGTTCCTTCACGGTGCATATCTCCAAACATACTTGTTCCATTTCCAGTAATCTTCAAATCTTCAGCGCACGTTCCATCGACTTTAAAAGATTCTCGTGATACCATAGCAGTTGTAACAGAACCGAGAGTTTTGTATTCCTCGTTTATTACTTCGTTATGTTCCCAAGTTCCAACAAATTGGGATTTGTCAAACTTGTTGTTGCATGAAGCAAAAAGAGCAATCACCATTATAGGTGTTAATAATAACTTTTTCATAAATCTTTGATTTAATTTGTTAATATAGTCTTGAAGGGACGTTATTGTTTATCAGTCATTCCCAGCTATCTTTTTCTTTGTCTCCGTTTACTTTCCTGCCTCTAAATGTCGCAGTTAAAAGACTTGCTGAATGTATAAAACCAGCCCTGCATTCTTTCGTCTCGTTTTCCCATCCGACACCCTCAATTTGTTTAGCTGTTTCTTCGTCTGTTTTTTCTGTGTCTGCCTCATGTAATTCTTTTAAATACAGACGCATATATAATGACTCGTACATATCTTTGGCCTTATCATATACAGACTCCTCTTTGTCGTCAAGATTGATAATTGTCTCATACGTATTGTATGTATTATCGTCTCCGTTTTTCGACTTAACATATACATACTCGAATCTGCCTGCATCCCAACCACCGAAGCCATTTTGCCCTTTCCCGACAAAATACAATACACAAGTTGAGTCATCGCTAAACTTCGTCTCAACTTCAGCTATTTTGAAGGTATCGGGATTCCTTGCAAACTCTTTCATCGTTTTATTCATTTGCTCTTTTGCCTCACGTTCAAAAGAGTTTGCTTTATTACACGATGCAAACATCCAAAACGTTATAGTAATGAGTATAAAAGAAAAAATCTTTTTCATAAGTGTAAAATTAAGTTGTTAATATTGTATTGTTAATATATGCTCATCAATTCGGATGATTTCAGAGAACAAAGTTCACCTGTTTTCACATCCCTGCATTTGCATATATTTCGTGACTGATGGTATACCACCTCGTATCTTATGCCCTCATGCAGAACTATATCGCCAACGCAGAAAAGGTATTCTTCTCTTTCTTTTTTCTTAATTTCCTCTTCCGCTTTACTCTCTTCGTACTCCATCTCCGTAGCGTCCTTTCCACTCAGGAAATAGTCACGCATTTCCTTCACATTGTCAGTCATGCCCCAAATCTTGAAGAACAAGATTATCTGTAGGATGCCAAACACAATTAATACTAATGTTATAAAACCTTCCATAGTCTTTATTGATTGAATTTGTTAATATTGCTCTATCTTTATATGTAGCTTAGCTCCGCATGACGGGCAGATGGCGGCAGTTTCAGTGCTAATTCCAGTCGGATTATCGCTGCTGTTGCTTTCGTTGTCATGCAGGGTGAAGAACTCTGTTATGTTGCACCCGATAGCGTCCGCTATCCGCAGCAGCGACGATATCCTGATGTCAGCACGAAGACTAATGTAGAGCGTGTTGCGTGCTATGCCTATACGCTCGGCGACGTCTGTCATTGTTATCTGGCGTTTTATACACGCCGTCTTTACGCTCTCAAGTAAATTAATTTTCACTGTTTTTTTCATTTTGTCTGATAATATTTTTTGTTAGATATTCGGCAGCCTTGCGCAGGCTGTCGGCGAGCTGCCTGAATCCAATTTCCTTTCCGTTGAGCTTCATGCGCCATTTCGGTTCTTTGTAGCGGCAGAAATACAGCTCGGTATCGTCCTCGGAATACTCGAAGCCGAAAGGCGCATTGAAGGCTATACCGCCGTGGTGGAGTGCAATGTAGTCGCCCATTTCTCGCATGATGCGTGCGAGGTCGTTGGCGGTTATTTCTTTGTCGTTGAGCACAGAGACTTTCTGGGTATCGTTGAAGTAGTGTTCCAGCCATCGTATGACGATGTTGTTCTCTGTGTCGGCGAGCACCCACCAACCAGGATGCTCGCTGCTTGGGGTAAGATTGAATCTTTTATTCATTGCGTAGGGCTGAATGTTATTTTATATCGTAGTTCTTGACTATTACCCAGTTGAATGCCGGGTATTGTGATTTGTTCTCTTTGATTACAACGTGGCAGTTGCTGTAATTCATTGCCTTGATGTAAGATTGCAACTGGGTGATGTCGTCGGCGGTAAAAGACGTGGCACTGCCGATGCCTGCTTGCGGAATGTCGAAATTGACTTCGGCAAAGAACTTGTGTTTAGGGCTGTTCATAAATGCTGTACAGTTTTACGTGTGTCTCACGTTCTAAGTTATTTAATATATTGCAAATGTAATACTTTTTATTTATTTGCAAGTGTTTTGTATATAAAAAATGCTAAAAGATGCTATGTCTTCTATTTCTTTTCTTACAAAACATTCTTGCAATAATAGTAAGTGCCACCCAAATCAATGGATGACACCCGTCTAACCAAAAAATCAAATCAATTATGAATAAAAGAAGAGCCGGGCATAATCACATGAGCGGCTCCGTAACACATTAAAATGTAAGTAGAATATGATTCTAAAAAACAACGGTGCAAATGTATGAATATTGCCCGATATTTGCAAATGTCGGGCTGGTAATCTATATATCAAGATATATTAGCAAGCAAGCGAGAAATTTTGTATTTATTACGAATCAGTACGGGGTCGGTTCTTTGCCAAAATTCTTTTTGCCCGATTATCCCAAGTTCTTGCATCTGTTGGTAAAGTACGTATATATCATTGGTCGATAAGAGATTGGGGACAATCTCGTTCATAAGATACATAAGAACGTCTGGTGCCATTGTGCTATATCTAATCACGACATCAACCGTCTCTCTCAGAAGTGGATGTATCGGCTTACTCAGTACAAATCTTGTTGTCTTTTCTTCTGAAGTTTTCCTGTAGCCATCATATTTCTTTGATATTTCTTCGCATAGCTGTGTCACATCGGACAGGCTTGTGTAGGCGCATTGCACACGTGTGGTCTCTGCACCAGCGAAGAAAAGCATATCGCCCTTTCCAGTGAGCTTCTCTGCTCCCGTCTGGTCGAGGATGACGCGGGAGTCGGTGCCGGTGGTGGTGCGGAAAGCGATTCGTGTGGGAAAGTTTGCCTTGATGTTGCCTGTGACGATGGTTGCGGAAGGCCTCTGCGTGGAGATTATCATGTGGATGCCGACAGCACGTGCTTTCTGCGCTATACGGCAGATGTAACGCTCCATTTGCTTGCCAGATGTCATTACGAGGTCGCCGTACTCATCAATCACGACAACGAGATAAGGCAGCTTCTCCACGATAGAGATGGCGTTGTATTCCTGAATGTTGCGCACTCCGACAGAGCTAAGAAGTTTGTAGCGTTCGTCCATAAGGTCGCAGATGTCCTCGAGTTTCTGCTCCGCATTGTCCGGCTCAGTAATGACTGGCGACGCAAGGTATGAGGACTCAATCTTGGAATAGAGACTAAGCTCAACCATTTTCGGGTCTATCAGCACGAGCTGAAGCTCATCTGGTGTCTTCTTGTTTAAGAGAGACATGAGCATGACATTCAGGCCGACGGACTTACCCTGTCCTGTGGCACCAGCCACAAGAAGATGAGGCATTTCCGCAAGGTCGCCCATAAAGAGTTTGTTTGTTACGGTGCGCCCGATGGCGAGGGGGAGCTGCATGGCGGTGTTCTGATATTCCCATGTGTTGAGAAGGTCGGACACTTGCAGAATCTCCTTGTCCTTGTTCGGGACCTCAATTCCCACGGAACCGTCGGCCATCGGTGCGATGATACGTACTGCCGGCACACGAAGTGCGGTGGCAATTTCATCTTTGAGGTTGCGTATCTTTGAGATGCGCACACCGATTTGCGGATGAAGCCTGTAGAGTGTGACGGTTGCGCCACGTATTTCCTCAAAGTCGCAGGTTGTTATCTTGAAAGACAACAGCAGTGCTTTGATGATTTCTTTCTGGTTATCGTTCATAATTGTTTTGTTTTTGATTAGATAAAAGGAGGAGCGGACGATGTTACTCATCCGCTCCCTGTAACACTAAAATTAAAAGAATATGCAGTACTTCACAGTACCGTTGCGCCTCCTGCCTTTTTCAACAACAACGGAGACTTTAGGGATTATTCCTTGCACCATGCGGCGCACGCCACACCGAACTTGTCGAGATTTTCTATCATGAGGCTTGCAACGGCCATCGCACCGATATAACACGGGGCGTCCTCCTGCCCTTTTAACCGCAGAAGAGCCTTACGGCCTTCTTTTTCAGGAAGCCGTCCTGCCTTTGCCATTTTATAGAAAAAACAATCTTCAATCAGACCGTTTGGAAAGATTTTCAGTTCGGGGATTTGCAATGCCTCTTCTTTCGTCATAATTGTTTTGTTATTTAATTCCATAACGTGAGATTTTGAATTTTATTGTATGAAGCGCGCCGGAATAGTCGGTTCCGGCACACTTTGAGGATGTTCAGGCTGCAATGGTGGCAGTCGTGAGTGAGTGTTCACGGATAACTTCGCGGTTCTCTGCATCATAAACGTAGTCATCATCTTCTTCTTTTCCAACCGGCATAAGAAGCGTGAGGTCTGCGCTTTCGTCTTCCACGAGAGTGGCTGAGGAAGCGGATGGCGACTGGATGCAGAATCCCGTGAACTTCAGATTCTTCAAGTGTCGCAGTGCATAATCGGTGCCTATGGTCTTGTCAGAAGGTCGTGTGAGCCGGAATGTCGCTGTTCTTGTAATATCACAGACCAAGTCTATATAATCAAAATAGACTAAGTCCGAGCCTTTGTAGAACGAAACATTCACATAGCCGTCCTTATCGCTCTTTGCCGTGTTCTTCACGAAAATCCGAGCAGCCTTCACATCGTCGGGATGGATACGGGAACTTTGCATCGCGGACGGATTTGGCAGGACGGGCTTATAGTTAGGGTAACGTTGGTCTTCCTGCTTGCTTTTAACCTTTGTGTTTCCAAGAACGGATACAATAGTGTCGAAAAGTTCCATTTGCCCACGCTCATAAATCCTGAACGTGATAGCGGACTTCGCTTTTCTTGCGTAGTCGCAGATGCACTTCCAATCATCTTTTGTGAACAATGCCTGGAACACCCTGTCGTTTTCGCCATGAGGCGTACAGATGGTTGCAGGGTTATTGGAGATAACACTGAGAATGTGTCCTTCAGTGACAACTATGTTAATGTCGCCAGACGTTGCATTGACTTCGAGCATAACATGGTTCATTGACGGACGCAGCTCATCGTTGTCAACGCAATTAACAAGTCTCTTCGCTCCTGTAGGATTTTCGAGCGTGATGTCAACACTGCCGACAAACTCATTGGGTATTTCTTCCTCGTAAGTGAAGATATAGTCGCCCTTTGCTTTTGCCAGAGACTTGAATCTCCGCATAAGGTCGAACACGTTGTTGCCAAGAAACTTGCAGTGGAATGTATCGACTGTGATTTGCTCTTTCTCAAATATGATCGTGTTTTTCCCTCCGTAACGCCATTCACTGCATTTTTCGAGTTCGGAGAGAGTTATGGCATATTTCTTCGCCATGAACTCTTTGAACTCCTCGCAGTTGTCGGCTGCCTGATTGAAATACTTCTGTGCGATTTCACACATAGCCTGATAGATGGCCTGATTTTTCTGTAAGTCTGTCATAATTGATGAATTTTAATTTGGTTAAACAATAATTGGTATGTCCCCAAAATACAGATTTCAGGAACATATAGGGTTAGATTTCGTCTTTTGGAACTGAGAGCGGCAGAATAACACACCACCATCCGTTGTCAAGTTCCTCGTTGTTGAAGTCGGTCTCAAAGTCTGCAAGATTTAGAGACTTTGACTGCCAGCTATATTGGTCTGTATCGTAGAACCTTACTTCGGTTTCAGGAAGTTTCTGTAGTATGGCAAGAGTTTCCTGCGGTTGGTCGCATAGAGTGTCGAACTCATGGCGGCCATAGTTGAGCGAGTTGTCAACTTTGTAGAATGCAATAATCATAATTGAAAAATAATTTGTTAGACAATAGGCGGCAAGCAAGAGGCCGGTCATGCTTGCCGTTGTGTAGACATTTAAAGTTCTCCAAGTTCGTCGAGCGTCGCTTCTTGGAAAGAATAGTTTGTGCTCCAGCTGGAAGTAGCGTGGCGACTCATAAGTTCAAGCAGTATGTCTTCCACAACGGAATCCATTTTTTCTTTCTTTGTTTCAAGGTCATCAAAGTCATAGTCCATGCCTTCTGCATCATTAAGATGTTCGCTTGTATGTTCACGTATAAGTTTTTCGGCGTTGACTTTGAGCTTTTCCTCATTTGTGAAGATTCCCATAAGTACCATGCTGTCCGATGAGAGCCATTGGTCGCCCTCGTAAAGTAAATAAACTGTCTGTTCCATAATCTTTGTTTTTAAAATTGTATGGAGCAGAACGGGAGCATCTGTTTCCCGTTCCGCTTTTAGTAGTCAACTTTCCGCTTTAATTTGCATTTGAATTGCATTAAACACCTGCCGCTTACAAATTGGCAATGAATGTTCAAATGCAAAAGTGAGAGCTTTATATTTTCCATAAAGACCACAGTGAAAAGCACGATAAAGCATCTGTTCTTTGTTCTCATTTCTGAAATTTACAGACAAGAGTACGATGTCGTATATATTCAACTCATGCCATAGTTTGCCGTTCAGAATTTCCAATGCCGCTTTTATATCCACGCATTGTTCGCCTATCCGCACTTGGCGTTTAGCGTCTGTAAAATAGATTTTTCTCGACAACCTGTCATAGCCATCATATTTGTGCTCTTCTTCATGCAACTTGTTGAGCTTGTTCTTCAGCATGGTTATTGCCTTGATTACTTTTGTTTCTGCCATAATTCTATAATTTTTAGTTGGTTTGGTAACAAAGAAGGGGATTACTCCTTCTTTGCCGTGTAGTAGTCGATGGCATCTTCAAAGTCTTGCGAGTTACTTGTCGGACTTGCCAAGCCACCACGCATCTTCTTTACGGTTGCAGACGTGTATAAGCCGCACGCCATCCTGAATGTTTCTTGCTGCGTTTTCAAATGCCATATCCTTTGCTATCGCGTCAACATAGCCTTCACTCATGCCTACTACATTGTAATGTTTGGGGTCGTACTCAAACTCGATTTCTACCTCAACCTTGATAGTCTTTCTTTTCTTTGTTGTTATTGCCATAATCGTAAAAATTAAAAGTTATCGTGGTGTTCGGGAAAGCGACTTTCCCGAACACCGTTAGAGTTGTTGGCATAAAGTCAATGCCGTCATAAGGTCGGATTTTGTCACGGTAGTGTCGGAAAGTACAACTTTTCTGATGTTTGAATGGTCGGGAGCCTCGGAATACACATATAAGTGTTCAACTTTGCTTTTGTCTTTGCTTGAGAAGCGAAGTTCTGCATAACGCCATGACTTCTTAAACGCCGTACATAACTTTCCTCGTTAGGTATATTCTCTTCTTTGTTAAATCCCAACGACTTTAATAGTTCTTTTGTTATCATAATTGAAAGAATTTGGTTAATAGTACTATGGGGAGGTTTCGGGTCTCTCCATAGTTGAGTTTCAAACACCAAGCGGGTTGCCGTCGTACTTTCTGTACTCTATAAGTTTTTTCTCATACTCAGGTGTTCCGTATTGCGGTTCTTTATGCTGCGGGTCGTAAATATTAGGCCAGTAGTACATGATGCGTTCGGGGGTAGTAACAACCCATGCGTCTTTGAGACTTCCATTTCGGATAATCTTGATGGGCTTCGCTCCTTTAGGAACTTTCCATGCAGGATCGGTGTAACACTTATCCTCAATGCGCTGCGCACTGCGTCTCTCAAACGTCCCACGTCCGAAAGACTCGTGTTTGAAGCCAACGTACTCCGCCCAAGCGTTGAAAGCCTTCACCGAGCAGAATGACTGCGAATATCCCATAATTTGATCGGAGTTTGTGATGGTGACTGCCGGCATTGTCTCGCCTCGCCAATTCTTTTTGTTCGCCCCGTTTATCCTGACTCTCGATGCGGTCGTAATGGGTTCGTAAGGGATTATCCACTTGCGGACTTTCAGAGGGAAATAGATTCCTTGATTTCCGCCAGAGCCGTGGCAGCCCCATGTCCAAAAGACGTTTTCGGTTTCTCCGACCAACTGAAGGCTGGATTTGTGGAAACGCCTGAAAGTTCCGCCAGAAGTGGAGAAGTTTTCCCCATTGGTATGGGACGACCCACACTCGCATACACATAACATACCGTACTCTGAACCACCGTAAAGGTTTTCGGAGATTTGGGCATACTTAAACACCTTATAACCATTTGAGAACTCTACGATGTCACCGATTTTCGGCTCTGTCATATTCCCGAAGTTTTCGTTGTATGCTTTTTCTACATTGAGAGCGATGGCATAATTTGCCTGCATTTCGTTTTCTGTAACGATGCCGTAACTTCCGAAAGCGGCGTTTCTTCTTTTGAATGTTTCGTAAGATTCCATATTGATTGAATTTTGGTTAATATAGTCTACAGAAGAGTTGTCAAGCTCTCCTGTAGCGGTCAGCACCCATGTTGGGAAAGAATCTTCATGTACTTTTTGGGTATCTTGTTATACCTCCTGATTGTTTGTGCGGAACTCCAACTGTTTAATGCCACCTCTTTTATGACGATAAACTTTAGATGACCGGAGAAATCGAAAAGTAACCAATCACCAGAGCAAAGCACTCCTTCGTCGAGCTGTAGTACTTCACCGCCTTTGCTAACGTACTTTTCAATCAGTGCGTCAACCTGTTTGTAACCATATAAATACATAATTAATTGAATTTTGTTATACTTTTTTTAGTTAGTTCCGGCAGGTATTTCACTGCGCTGCCGGGCGTGGGTTATTTGTTTAGGAACCTGTTTATAAGTTCCATCTTGCGCCTGTTTGCAGGCGTGTTGTCGCGCCAGATGCTTTTGTTATAATCGGCGTGTCCATAGACTGGAGATGCCCAATAGATATGCCTGTGTCCGACAATCAGCACTTTCTTGTATTTGCCAGCCTCGCGCTCTTTGCGCATCTGCTCCAAGAGGTTTACAGGGGGGGCTATACAGAAAGGCTGTTTGGCGTTCAAGTTTTTTGTTTTAAGAACGCAGTAACACCATTCATAAGCACGTTTCCCCGTTCTTTTGAAGACGGTACGGTCAGTATAGTAATCACGTACAATGCTATAGATTTCACCACGCCGTACTATTCCCATAGCTTTGCAGGTCCTGCAAAACTCTGTGAAATTGCCGCTATTGACAAATGCTCTGACAGCGGCTTTTTCGTTTTTCTTTGTCCTTTTCATGTTCTTGTTTTTTTTTGATTAAACATTGAAGGCGCAGCCAAATCACTTTGACTACGCCCGAACACACTAAAAAATAAAGTAAATATGAAACTTGTGAATTTTATAGTACTCCCGCAGATTGTGAGGTCTGTGGGAGTGTTGGAGCTTCAGATGACAGCACGCTTTACATATACATTTGTATAATTGGTGCGGGCGATGCCGCCTTTGCAAGAATAACTTTTTTCCCCATTTTCGTCGCATGGAGTAGCGTTCATTTTCCCGAAACATTTCTTGAGCCGGCAGATTCTCCATGAAAGATTGAGATCGTAATCCGCACGCACATCTGCCATGATGTCGCCACTTTGAGGAACATAGTTTGCAATGAGAACAAAACCTTTTAGGGGGTGTTCCTCCACAAACTTTTTCTTTCGCTCAGTAAGAGCCGCTTCTTTTACTTCACGTTCTTTTTTCTGTTGCTCGTACCAAGCATCAATCTTGGCTTTCCGTTTCGCTTCCTTGCGCTTGTTTTCTGCAATTTTCTCCTTGCATTTCTGTTTGCCTTCGGCATAGGTCATGCTGGAAAGTGTCTCAAAAAGCCGCTCAAAGTTTTTCTCGTAGAAACAGCAGATGTTCACATCAAGGCAAATATAGTTGTAAAACAGACCTTGTGCGATGTAACAGGAAACATTGCCGATGAACAGGCTTCTGTCTATCTTTTCGGCAGCAGCCTTGTATTCGTTGACGATTTCCATGATTTTTTTACGGTTCTTGTTCCAGTCGCTCGGTAATCTTTTCGCTCTGAAAAGATAATACTTTGTGGAATTGCTTTCAATGCTCCAAAGTCCGAGAGTTTCCAACATAGAGTAAAGCCGTTCTTTCTTTGCGCGGTCAATGGCTGTATATCGCACTCCCACGGACTTATTTTTGTTCTGTGTGAGATTGACGTAATAACCGATGCGGCGCGTAGAGAGTTCAGGAAAGATGCCGTGGACGGTTATCTGTGTCTTATATTTGAACACGTCAAACTTTTGCTCCATCATCTTTTCAAGTTGCTCAATGCTACAGCCTTTCTCAATCTCGTTGAGATATTGCTGTGGTACTTGCTTGTTGCAAGTGTTGAGCTTGTGCTTCTTTGAGTAAGCAGTCTCGATGTCGAAGAATTTTTCTATTTGTCTCATAATTAATTGAATTTATTGGTTAATAATCGTACTTTCGGGGAAATCTCTTTCCCCAGAAAGTTCATGCGACTGCAAGTCTTGTTGGCTCGTAGAATGTTTCTGTTTCCTCGTCGTAAAGGTAGTCATTGTAAGCGTCAAAGAAACATTCGAGATAATTTCGGCACTTCTCGCCAACTTTGCCTTGATATAGTTCATAGCTTGCATCCTCTACATAGTTACAGATACTTTGCAGCTCTTCTTCGAGGTAGAGTTTTTTCAGTTGCTCAGCAGTATAAGCAAACAAGTTGGTGTGGATAAGTTTTTGAACTTGATGGAACTTCTTCTCAAGTTTCTCGCTTGCACCATAATCTTTAATACTTTTCTCTACTCCATCAACAAACGCTTCATAGTCTCGTACTTTCAGGAAGTTTTTGTTGTAGAAGCCAACAGACCAATTTGCGAGGGAATCTCGTACATAGTCAAGTTTCTTACTTATCCAGTACATTTCATAGTCCTGAATAAACTTGTCAAGTTCGTTACGGAGTTTCTGAGAACTGTTGACAATGTTTGTCAGTTGCTCTATTGAAAGTTCTGAAAATCTTTTCATATTGCCATAATTTTTAGTGTGAATAATTAGCGACAATACGAAAGTTTGTTTTCGTACTGCCTGAAAGATTAGCTTAAAAATCGCATTCGATTGTGTAGTTCTTTTTTAGTTTTTCCAAAAAGGCATCTGTGACAGCGTATGCACGCTCCGAATATTTTTTTACGCCGCGTTTGCCCGGTATTATTACGTTCGGATTGTTTAGCCATATTTCGGTATATCCGCCCAAACAAGCACGCAGAAGAATATCTGCCTTTTGCTTGCGTTTGTCTAAGCCTGTAGGCTTGTACTCGCCCTTTGGTATAAATTTGTCTTCATCTACAAAATACCCCTTTGCAATACCATATTCTGTTTTTGTTATAAATTCTTTTCTTTCCATAATTACCTTTTTTAAGTGTGAATATTATCGTACTTTCCACAAATAGTTGGTTTGTGAAAAGTTTGTCGTTAGTCCTCAATGCGATAGAGGTATATTGTGCAATTACCTGGGTCTACTTCTATTTCCGCATCGGCTGCAAAAACTTTCTCGTACTTTCCATCGTAGTCTATTTCATTATAAACATCTGAATAGAAATACAGATACCTTCCAACAGGGACGGGACCAGGTGGGACTGCACCGAAAAAATATAGCCACCACTCTTCGTTTTGTTCCCATTCTTCTTGTCCTTCTTCTGGAACATACACGAAATTTAAGTTCTCGCCATTGATTGACTTCTCAACAATCCATTCTAAAACTTGTTTTGCTTTCATAATTGTTTATCTTTAGAGTGTTAATAATCGTACTACAAGAAGTTGTAACACTCCTTGTAGCCATCTTTCCAAACTTGCCAAGGCGAATCTTATTCCGTCCCTCCGTTTGCCGGACTTTCCCGCGTTTTTCTGTAGAGTTTTACTCTCTGTTACGTTTTCAGTGGTGGATATTTTTGTGCGCACCGTCTCAAAAGTAATGGCTAACAAAATACAGCCTCGCACAGACTTTTTTAATTATCGTACTGCCAACAGGAACAAATCTGTATGGCAGTTTTCAACTATCTTTCATAAATACAGGTTTCCCACAACAATTTTGCAAGAGCGTTGTTTACTTTTATGCCTATGTTGTTGTCTCTCTTAACGAAAGTGCATACAAAAACTTTGTGCATACAAAACTTTATTGCATCACTCAGATTGTTGTAAGTGTTATAACCGCCCAAGATGTTTCCAACATCAGTGCGGAAATAAGTGTAAGTGTTTCTTTTCATAATCGTACTTGAATTTTTACCGTTAAACTTTTTTGTTATCGTACTTCAGAAAGTTGTCGTACTTCCTGAAGCTCTTTTTTCATCGTACTTCGTAGAAGGTCAAAACCTCCATGTTCACTTTCCAAAAGTTTTTCCAGAACTTCTTTATTCTCGTACTGAACTTTGGAGAATACCACAGCGCAATGCCATAGACAATCGCAAAGATTGTGAAAAGTAAACTATTGCAGCACAATGCCATGATTATCGGAGCCAGCAGCATAGTGCCGGCAACGAATGTGAAAAGTTTCTTTGCCATAATGGTTTTGAATTTAGAGTTTATTGGCTGCCAGGCTATGTGTCAAATAGTCTGGTAGGCGAAAGACTTACAGGCTTTCCAGTCTATACCGAAACTTTGCAGGGTCTCTTTGGAAATTCTCAAGTCCTTCATTTTTTCTTTCAGGCGCATAAACCAGTGGTCGCGCTCACAAAGAAAGTTTTCCTTTTGTTCTGCATCCTCGAAACCTTTATAGAGCTTTCCTTGCAGTTCATTAAGGTCGTACTTTGCAAACTTGCAAACTCTGTCAACCACAGGAATTGAAAGGAGGTATTCCAGCGCAACTTTATTGCCGTACTCGGTCAACTTGTTGCGCGCATCATTCGCAAAGATTGCCGGACGAGTTTCTTTTCTCGTACTCAAACTTTGCAAATAGTCGTTCTTCTTCATCTTGAGAAAAGTTCCAAACTCTGTGTAAGGAATCTTTTGCTCGATGGCTTCCTGCTCCCATTGCTGCATGAGAGCGGAAGGAATTTCCCGTACTTTATCCATAAGCTATTTTTTTTAATTGTTCAACACTTTCCGAGCAAATAAGCTCGATCATCTTTTCCTCGCCAAACAGTTGGCGTAAAGTCTCTGAAATTTCAAATAACATTTTGATTGATTTTTTCTTTAAATTTTGAAGCGGGAAAGTTATCTTTCAAACTCGCCCGCCAGATTATTTCAGACCGCCGAGTGAAATTTGAAAAACAAACTCCCTCGACCGTCCGAAACCAAATGATAAAATTCAATTATGGACTTTTTAAAATACCGCGTATCATAAAAACTTTGTGCCTTCCGTTTCGGACACAAACCAAAACTTTGTAAGTCATAACAAATGTTTGTTTCCTTTGGCGATGCCGTAATTCATACGGCGGTGTCAGACGTAACCAAATGTTTACGTTCCGCAAACAATAACGGGCAAATAAAAGTTTCCACGAACTTTGCAGCCGTGAAAGTTTCTTTGCCGCTGTCAAACTTTATAAGTTTAAGGCGGTTTAATCATGTCAAAGAACACATAAAAGTTTTGCGCCTCAAGTCCTATCTTTCAAAGACTCGAGGCGCAAATACTTTCAGTTGTTGGAGTAATACGAATCGAACGTATAACCTACAGACTTTTGTCTGTAAAAGTTTTCCAAATACCCAAATGTTTGAAAACTTTGTAACACATGAAAATATAAGAATGAAAAAGCGGCGGAAAGTCTTTTAAGGACTCCCCGCCGCTTTGCGCGTGGTTTAGTTTGCAAAAACTTTGCTAACTTCGTTCATTACCTGGTCCAGGCTAAAGCCGTTTTCCTTTGCTTTTTTGGCTGCCTCAAACACGTATGTTAATACGCGCTTATAGTCAGTGATTTTGTTTAGCAAACTTTTTGCTGCATTCTGCTTGCTGCTGTAGTAGCGTATAGAAATCAGAATGTTTGCCGTGGTTTGTTCCCGGAGCTCAACAAAAAGCGGTTGAGTAAACTCTTTGCCGTTTTCTGTACGCTTAACGGTGGCATCCTGATAACGGTCGTTACCGTCTTTGTCTTTGCACTGAGACGCGCGGTATATCATTACATTACCGTTTGCGTCTATATAGTTGCTTTCGTCGAGTGCCTGAACATTGCAAGCCGCCAAAACTTTTTTGTATAAAGTTTGGTTTTCCTGCAACTTTGCCAAAACTTCAGCAAAAGACATCTTTTTAGCGGCTGCAATTTCCGTTTCATGCTGTACAAGAAATTCCCGTTTGGCTGCATCGAGTGTTTTTGCCTTTGTTTCTTCAGACATCAAGCCAGACACAACCAACGGCTGCAGGCTTGTTTCAAGTGCCGTCCCATCAAATTTAACTGGGCAAAAGTAGTCGGATAACTCAACCGAAAATAGTTGGTTTTTGTCTACTTTTTCAAGTGCTGCGTCTGCAACGGCTTGAGCCTCCAAATTAAACTTTGCGCTAACTTTGCCTTTTGTGGTTGTTGCGTCTGCAATTTCCACTGGCTGTAAGTTGTTAACCACGTTCTGAGCAATGTTGTTACTGTTGTTCGCAATTACTGCGTTTTCGTTTGTCTGTTTCATCTTTTTATATTAAGTGTTACAATAAGTCAAAGATAAGCCTTTTAAGGCTTGTGAGACTCTCTCGTCTCAACTTTGATGCAAAGGTAATACATTTATCCGTATTGTGCAATCGCTTTGACTATCATTTAATAGTGTATTAACTAACATTATAATATATAACTCTATTACATTATAGATATAAACATATATAAATAAAACGAAATATTTATTAACATTACTCAGGCTTGAATGAGTAAGCATATCGCACGAGACGATATACAGGATGATACGTTCCGACAAGAGCGGGGAACTCGCGAGAAACTGCCGTCATAAGATGAAATACAAGCACAAGGCTACGCATATCCGTCAAACAAAGGCAACCAACATCAGGAACCGCACGAGCATACACGAACGCCCGAAAGAGGCGGTGGAGAACACTAATAAGCTCATAAGGCAATACATACCGAAAGGAACGGACATTAGCACCATTACGGATGGGAAAATAAAGAAGATAAAAATGAAAATCAATGCCAGACCGAGAGAAAAACTAAAATTTTCTACACCCGTGATAATGACTTTCGATATATGTGGGTATTTTAGTCGCATATTTGCAATTATGCAAGTTGCATTATACATATAATGTGACTTGTCTCTGTGCATTTGGGGGTCGTATTTTGAGGGGGTACACCCCTTTTTAACATGATTGGGACCCTATACT
>NFZD01011609.1_pt1 | contig 42549 bp, 46 predicted proteins | sample 1095381 | NCBI WGS metagenome assembly NFZD01 (sample SAMN03609891, study PRJNA323583) | gut metagenome | isolation source: feces | host: Rattus norvegicus | place: Denmark: Riget | collected 2013 | reverse complement strand
CTGCCCTGTGCCGGACGGAAGGCAGGTTGCACCTGACAGCCGAGGGCACGCATTTCGGAGGGAGTAAACCCACCTTCACGTACCTGGTATGTCCATGAGTCCTGCGGCTCCACCTTGCGGGCACGGTGAAAGAATCCGTTCTTGTAGTCTCCGTCAATTATAAGGTTAAAATCCTTTGCCAGACGGTTGACAGCCGAAAGGAAATCACTCTTCTCCCCTGCCTTTTCCAACAGGCGTTGCTGGAGAAGAATCGCTCCTACACCTTCGGAATTGTTTTCCTTTGAACAGACAAAGCAATGGAAGGAAGCGTATCTCTGCCCTTTGGGTGCCGATTTGCTCACACATAAACTCCCGTTGGTCTCTGCGTGGAAGGGGCAGCGGTAGAAGGCGTTCTTCTGTGTCTGCGAAGCTATGGCATACCCGTTGTTCCGCATCACCTCGGTAAGAGGCAGCGAATTGAGCATATCAATCGTTTTATCTGAAATCATATTTATCGGTTTGTTTTATGGAAGGAAAGTTACCTGATAATTCTCATCTTCCAGCTTGGTGGTAATGATATCTTTCAGTTCATTTACTGTACAGTCCCAAAGGTCGGGATTTGAAAGCCGGATAATTCCGTATTCCACTTCACCCGTCTCTACATATCCATCGTGTACTATCTCATTCCTAAGCTTGGTGAGAAGTGACTTGGACGCATTGTCGGAACATATAAATATGTAATCGCCCTCGAAACGTATGGAAATTGATTCGTCTTTTCTGCGGAATCTCTGCTGGAACTGGTTTGAATACTTATGTGTCGTCATTGTCATTAAAGGTCTTTCGTTATACAAGTCTTTTACCCTGCAGTTTTACAGTCAGTTCCGGACGTGTAGTAACGTCGAGAACAGCAAATATCCGTTTACGGATATTATCAATGTTTGAATAGCTGCATCCCAACTTGTCGGCAATATCCTCGTAAGACAACGGGGTGTTTACCATAAGTGACGCGACTTCGGCCTGTTTTGGCGACAAACCACATTCATAAATCGGGTTGCAACATACGGTACGCTTGTCCTTTAAGTTGGGATTGAATCCGTTGAACGGACAGTTATACCGTTCGGGACAAAGAGTAAACTCTACATTGAAATCTCCGTCTGTCTCGTGATCGAGTATATGGTCCTGCGCCCCAAAACAGCAATTAAGGCTTATCAGTGCCAGTTCTGAACGGTAACGGTTGGTTATTGTCTTTATTGTCTTATATGCACGTCCGAGGCGCATCTGCAGTTTCAGGTCTGCTGCCTGGAGATGCGAAGGATAATACAGACTCATTTCCTCAAGATATTCCTCTACAAAGGCATATCCGGTAACTCCGTCGTTCTTGACTGTAAGTTCCTCTCCACCCTCAAAAACTATTCGTGAAAACCCGTCACGCAAGTTTGTATGTGCTTCCCATTGCTTTTTCATTTCATTTCTTCGTTTTATTCTTTTATAATATCTTCTATGAACTGTTCGTACACCGCTTCAAGACCTATCAGCTCAAGTTCCGAAAAATCGAACTTCTTGAATCTCTCTCGTGCCGTTCTCTCACACATTCCCATTTCCTCCTGCATAAACTCGATAAACTTCGATTTTACCGGCAAGTCCTTATAGAAGTTCTCGAAGTCGGTAAAAGAATCATCCTCAAGAAACTCGCAGATGCACCCCCTGATACCTACAATCATCCATTGACTGAGAATACCCCGGCGGAAACGTGTATGAGCGGTGTATATGTTGATACCGTATTTTTCCACGACGTAATGGGTAAAGCACAGTCGCAGGGACTTGTGTTTTTTACCCAGCATAGTGCGGATTTTCATACTCTCAAGCGATTTGTTTCGTTTCATTATTGGTGTTTTAAGTTCGTTTTTGTTATATTTACCATGCAAAGTAACGGATTTTATTTTTAAAAACAAATTTTCGTTATAATCATAACGTATTTTTAACGTATTTTTTATGTACTACTTCAATATGTTCCTATATAAGAAGCTCCCTTCGCTATTCAGTATGACACAGGCAGAGCTTTCTGACTTATGTTTCGGTGCTAAACATAAGTTTATCAGACGTATTTCGAACGAGAAAACTTTCCTGTTTCAGGAATTAGTTGATATATGTAACACGCTCCGCATAAGTCTTGCGGATTTTATCACTTTGAATCCTAACGAGCCGTTTCTGGATAATAAATATAAATATGTTATACCGGAAAATAAATTCAAACCGATAGTATTCGAGCCGAAAAATATCCGATTTGTGTATGGACCTAACGGACTGGGCGGTAACATTACCCGCGAGGACTTCGCCAAGGCTATGGGAGTGTCTCTGACTACTATTACCAGGTGGAGCAATCCTAACTTGTGTGCTATAAGCCTGCCGGAAATGCTGAATCTTTGCAATCATTATAAGATAAACCTTAGTTCCTTTGTGGACGACAAGAACAAGCCTCTGGAGCAGATAGAGAAAGAAATACAGGCTACCGAGCTCCCGACTCGAATTTGGCAGGAAATAACGGAGCTGAAACAAATTCTCGAAAAAGAGAGGGAGGATTACCGCGTGCTGAAAAAAGAGAACGAGCAACTGAAAATAACTCTTAAAAGCGGTTTGTATCTGGGTGAGCAGTATAATGACTATTCGGCCAATACGCAGGAAAGAAAGATTCGGAAATGGACCGTTAACTGGAATCTGCTGCAGAACCTCAGTTCTATATTGAGGGTTACAGAGAAGGAAATTATAAAGGCGGCAGGACTGACAAACTATACGTTTTCTTCGAAGGACGGAGATATCCCGGTTACTGCACTTGTGAGAATATGCAACAAGTGGCAGCTAAGCACACGTCATTTCTTTTTGAGAAGCAACGGTGTGCAGCTACCACTATATCCATACAGTTACTACCGCTCGGAAGACTGGAAAACCGTAGTCTTTCATCCGGAGCATATTAATGACCTTTTCGGCAGTGATGCTCTGACAGACCTGAGACGCCCGGAAATAGCCGAGTTGAACGGAGTCAGCGAAGCCTCGATAAGGGCATGGAGAAGACCTGACAGCTCTATGCGCCTTTCGGACTTTATACGTCTATGCAACACTCTGGACGTGACTCCGTCGTGCTTCATTACAGATAACAACAGGACTGAGCTCAGCTACAGCATGAGTTATACGGAATTTCTGGTGGAAGAAAACCGCCTGCTGAAACAGCGTATTCTGCGCATGAAAGAAAAGATCCGCAAACTGAAAGACGAAAAGGAATCAGCGGATGAATGAGTTATGTGTGCCTCCGGTGAACGAATATCTCACGCTGAAATTTACCGCCATAAGGCCTGGCTTGCTCTTATCGTACAGACTGACGGTATCATCAGGGATTATGGCGACAGGTATGTATCGTCCTTCGTGAAGAATCCATGCCTTACGGGTAACAATAAATTCATTAACCCACCACTCTGCCCATTCTCTGTTTACGAAGCCGCTGCTCATACCGAAAGTGGCTTCAGGAGAGTTGGCATAGTTTACCACCTGGGTATTCCCTCTGAATCCTATCTCCTGCGGAACGGCATAAGTCTCGCTCTGTATTTCATATTCAAGGGATTCTTTCGTTACGGCTGTTATACTTTCAAGCATCCCGAAGCCGTTAAGGAAAATAAAGTTGCGCATGTCGGGATTCGGATTTACAATAAATGCTTTTCTTCCGGTCTCGGCTGCTGTGCCTATTATAACACTGCCTGATGAGAGTGTTCCGGTAGTTACCTTAATGGATTTCGGAACCAGTGCCCCACCGGTAAACTGTGAGTAACTGTTCTTGGTCTCTCCCTGTTGAACGCTGTATGATATGGTATCGGACTTGGTATCTACAGCAGGAAGATAGAAGTCGACTCCTTTAGGTATCAGCTCGCCATCCGGCTTGCGGCTTAGAATACGTCCGTTTCCCAATACTGTTGTAGTGTCAGAATATCTTGCGGTAAGACGCTCAAATTCCGTCAGACTGCCCGGTATGGCGTAATATTCTTCTGAAATGACCTGCCCTTCTTCTATTTCTACCATGCCGTCTATAAATACTTCTTTATACGTCAGCTTGTATTTGGCCGCGTACATGGTCTGCTCGACTTCTCCGCTGTCGGCACTCTGGACTATCGCTCTTGACAGGGCTGTCTTGACTGTGTTGCCGACATTGAATGTGGCCAGGCCATCGGAGGCTACATCGAAGGAATAAATTTCTGAATATGGGTATTCCTCGCCACTACGGTATGCTGTGACATCGCATTGCAGCTTTATACGCAGGAAAGTCTTGTCTGTTAGTGTGGTTTTCGCTTTTACGATTATCGGATTGCCCGCAAAGGATATTTCGCCGGGCTGTTGGGTTACTTGTATTGCCATGTTTTTGAGTTTTAAGTTTTGACAGAAGAAAGATAAAATATGTACTTATGTTCTTGTGTCTTATTTTTTTTGACAGAAGAACATAAGAACAAAAGATAAAATATGTACTTATGTTCTTGTGTCTGAAAATCACAGAGTGTATAGCTCTATTGTGACTTCTGTAATCCCTTTTACATCGAGAGTATAAGACACCTTATTTATAAAGCCTACAAAATCGCCAATCTTATATTTCTTCAGGAAGTCTATTCCTATAATCTGGGTAATATTCATGTTTACAGAAAGAACTATGGTTTTCTTGTTAGCCATGAAGTAAAGATACTCCGAAAGAAACTTAGATACAAGGCCACGGCCTTCGTATTGTGTATCTAAAGGATATCCGTCCTTGCTCGCAATGAGTTTAAGGGAGAAACGTCCCGACTGGTCTACCCCACCGGTCTCTGTGCCATTATAATCGAAGAATCGACCGAAGTTGTCGCAACTGTCGGAAGTAAAAGCATAGTTGGCTACGGTCTGTACCCACGAAGAATTACCTTCACCATCATAATTCTCGTCCACAGTCTCAAGACCGGCTTCGCTTCCGGCACCTCGCATTATACCCAAAGTAAAGCCTGAGTCATACTCTCTTAGTGGTGAGACACTGTTGGCACTTCTGTCGTAGTTTTCTTCAATCTGATATTTCAGATCAACGTAGATTTTTGTGGAACCCATTTGCCCGAATGGTAAGCCCTGGAGTGAAGGAACCGGGTTCAGCTCTACATTCTTATCTTTTTTAAGCTCCTGCTCAACAAAAACGGCAAGTTTCTGCTGACCTTCTTCTCCAGCCATTGCTTTTGTCAAAACCTCCGAACCGTTGACATCGTTAATTATAACAGGCAAGAAATTGGTGGAAAGTTCTTCCATATCCTCCTCATTTCCTTCACCTATAACGTAATCCCGGAAGCCTCCTACCTCAAAAAGCTGTGGGTTATAGCCGGTATTCTTGTCTACTTTTATTCGGTATGCGTTGCCGGTCTTGGAGTCATAATAGCAGGTGGTATCGTATGAAGCCAGTCCGTTCTGAAGAATCTCAAGATACCCTTCTTCTGTCTTTACATTCGAATAGTCGTCGTAATTATATGCCGTATCATCATCGTTTCCGTATGTAAGCTTTATTCCGGCATATTTGCTTTTCACCAGTTTATAATCAAGAATCTCTACATCCAGAGTTTTAGTTTCGGTAGAAGTAAGAACATCTCTCTTGAAAACTGTTCTCATCATATTTGTTCTATTGTCGAACAGGAATATAACACCGAAAGCGTTACTGAGACCTTCGATAACATCCTTTATCTCTACATTCGGAAAGTTCTTGTTTGTGGCATACAGATTTTTAGCCTTATATGAGAAGTTGTCTGTATCATATTGAACATATATATTGTCTTCACCTCTTCTTTCGTAGGTGAAAAGAATGCTCATGCTCGAAAGTACAGGATTTGCTGTCATTAGTTCATTATAATTTATCTTGAACTCATCGCCTTTTTCTTCGGTATAGCATGTAGTGGTGAAAAAAGCCAGACGGCCCATATCCTCCACCCCTAACAGAGGCTCTGAATTGAATCCTATGTTCATGCTCTTGAAAAGGCAGTCGAGGAAATACAGCACATAGAAGCATACTCCGCTATACGGCCTTTCGGCTTCGAGTATAGTATAGCCACCTTCATCGGTCGGTGTACATACTCGGGCATTGCAGAACGGCTTTATCGGATATGGATCAGACACGTTGGCTTCATAGTCCATCAGTTCATTACCGAGGTAGCATGTGGCTAATACCATATTAGTATTGTCCATTACACTTATGGTCGCGCTTTTGACATAATAGCCTACTTTGATTTCACGGTCTAACGGCACATCACGGCAGTTCATTCCATCAATACGGCTCATAAAGTCACTATTGCCGGAAAGAAATGTAACCGGAATGGAGTCCTCAAACTCCACCTCCTCGTCTACCTCGATAATACCACGATACAGCATAACACCGTCAAACCATATCTCAGCCGGAGCTTTGTCGACATCGCGCAGAAGAATATCGCCAAACGGATCGGCGATATTCCTGAACACCTCACGGTTTGGCTCCAGCGGAATTTCAAAAGGAAAAGAGAATGTGCCCTGTTCGTTGAACACAGGGCTTGTCTGTTCCAGGCTGATTGAAAAATCTTCGGGCAGATACAGCCAGTGCCCGTTTATCTTTATCTGAATACCTTTCATTGTAAATCGTTTTTGTGTTTGTGTTATATCAGACCTCGCTTATTCATAAACTTGTCCGTTTTCTTTAATGTCTTATTTGCCTGATAAGGATCCATTGTGGCACTTATAGGCTTGTTCAGCCTGTCGGTTAACGACTTGACTGCCACAGAAAGCTGAACAAGTGTCTCCTGCATCTGTGCGTTGCTCATCACATCGGCAGCCGGAGTGGAAATCTGCATACCTGAACCTGAAACCGGAGCAGGATAACTACCGGTAGCAAACGCAGGCATGGCAGCCTGTTTAAGCTGTCCGTGACGGGCTATAGTGAGAATACTGTCGTATATATGCGGATAGTTGAGTATCAGCTTTTGAGTAGTGTCGCCGTCGACTATCATTTCCGGTTTCTTCTCGGAGAAGATTCCGAAATGTGCCCCGCCGCCATATACACCGGTTTTCAGTTCCTTCTGATAGCGGGCATTGTAAATATGTCCGTCGTTGGCAAGGACAGGATAATCACCCTTGGCGTATGTAAGCATACCTGCGGCCACACGGCCTTTACTGCTGCTTACTCCCGTTGCGGATGCCACTTCTTCCTTGGCTTTGTTGAGCTTACCCATTGCCGCACCCATCAAGGCACTGAGGGCGGCACTGATAACCGCTATAAGAGGCATACCCCACCAGCCTAACTGGCCGATAGTCTTTGCTGATCCGGAAGCGATACCCGCTGAAATATCTCCTGTAGTTTTTGCTCCCTGCACGGTAAGGTCTGTTACAGCCTGAGTACCATGTATTGCAGTGATAGTTGCGCTTGTGGCCGACTCCTGCGCTATTTCCTGTGCTGCTAATGCTTTCTTCATTATCAATTCCTGAATCTTCTGCATTATCAGGTCTTTGGTAAGCTTCATGGTAGTCTGCAAGAGTTTTTTTGCGGCTTCCTTACGGTCGTCCACTTCGCTGTATGCAGCCTCGCCCATCTGGTAACTGAAATCTACTACGGCATCTGTATAACTTTTAAGAGTTTCAAGCTTCTCCTTAGTTATTTCGAGTTCCTTTGCCGACTGTCCCTCACGAGCCTGGTTTAAGGCATATAGTGCCTCCCTCTCTGCAATGCGATAAGACTCTTCAGCTTGCTGCTCGGTTGCCCCCGATGCGATAGCCTGCTGTATCAGCTCATCCTTGCGTGTATAGAACTGCTCATAATATTTCTGCGCGGCTTCAAGTTTTATACGGAGTGTTTCGAGTTCCGCATCATCAACTGCAGAAGTACCGAATATAGAACTTTGTGTTGAAGTAAGTCCCAAATCTCCGGCTGCACGTATCATATCGGCATAACGGTTTGAAGATGTAATCATATCTTCAATCATCTTGTCATTTCCGCTTGCCTGCCACTGTACCTCTACCATCTGACGGATATCCTTTGCATACTTCTCTGCCGCAGCCTTCGAATCCTGATAAAAGTCACGAAGCTTCTTGAGCATAAGAGATATCTGTTCAGGACTCATTCCCTCGGCCCATAGTTTATCTATAGCCAGCAAACGGCCTCTTAACTCTGACTCGGTGAGATTATACGATTCCTGTGATAATCCTACCAAGGCATCTGTTCTTCGCTTAATCTCATCCTGAGATACAATACCATCCATACCCAACATTTCACGCGATATTCTCTCAAATTCCGGATTAAGCAACTGCAACCTGTCGAGCGATTCTTCGAACTGATAAACCAATGTCTCAAACGGATTATATTTCCTCAGTTCCTTCTCTATTTCCTGGCGGTACTTGATGGCCATTTCCTGTACCTGCAGCAAATCTTTTTCAAGATTCTTTGCCATGCCATCGGTTTCTCTGTCGCCCAACTTCTGAAGGAATCCGGCAAGCTTATCGAGGTCTTTATCGGACATCCCGTACAAATCCTTATTGAATGTGCTTTCCTGACCGAGCAACCGTTTGCGGAGCTCCACGCGAGCCAGAAGATGCTGTTCCTCTGTCTGGTCTATCTGCCGGTTCATTTCCTCGGTAGTGTTCTGCTCGTCGATGTATGCCTGACGGATAGCCTGCTGTCGTCGGATGAAATAAGCTTCCAGGGCAGATAATGCAGAGTCTATTTCCTCACGCATACGTTTTTCTTCACCACGTGTACCGCCTGTCTTCTCTTTAAGCCAGTTTCCGCTCGTATCTCTGCCCCATTTGTCTTTCAGGACTTTTGCAACATCGTCTTCCATCTTTTTTAGGGCATCGTATTCTTCTTTGGCCGACTTGAATCCGCGTGCCGCAAATGTGGCCGCATAATCCTTATCCTCATTGATACTCTTCATCATGGCTTCGAGTTTCTTATATGTAGCCACGAGCTTGTCTACACCGGCTGTCTCCAGAGACAATCCCTGTCCCCATACAGATTCCATACCCAGTGCCCTGATACGTTTCTGAGCCTGTTCTATGTTTCCGGAGTATTCGGCAATGAGTTTTTTCTTCACTTCAAGATCAGCTTCCTCGGCCTTAGTGAGCTTTTCGCCGTCCTGTCTCTTAGAATTAAGCTCATCAAATTCTATTCTGAGACGCTGTACGTATGTGGTAGCCTGCTGAACGTATGTTCCCAAATCTTCCAAACCGCCGGTAGAAAGAAAATTCTTATCATAACCTTCGAGTTCTGTTTTCATCAGCTCGTTGGCTGTAGCTTTTGCTGCCGCAGCCTGACCGTCAAGAAATTTCTGAGTGGTTTCGGATTCTTTCTGAATTTTCTTCTCAATCTCAAGTAATCCTTCGACTGCAGTAAATAACTCTCGGTTTCTGCCATAAACAAGGCTGTTCAACTCATAGCCGTATTTATCCATGAAGTTCTTCAAGGCATCACCGGGAAGCAAACCTTCTTTTGCAGCTTCTTTGATACCTTTAATAATACGTGTCATGGCATCACCGGCATTGGTTTCACCGACTCGCTCCATTTCATTCAGAGCGTCGATGGCCTGCGCATTGAGTTCCTGAATCTGGTCGGAATACTTATCCACTATGCCTTCCATCATCTTGTCACGCATTTTCAGAGCCAATGTTTCCTGAAGACGCTCATTGATTATCTTATATATATAAGCCTGCTTGTCGGCATAGTTGTTTTCCGTTACCATAAAGCCCAGATATGCGCCATACTTATCATTAAGCTGTTTGATAAGCGCAGCCTTCTCACCGGTATCTTTGTTGGCGCGGTTGATAGCAAAATGTAGGTTCTCGAGTTCTAACTGTTCTCTTGCCAGTACTCCTCTATATTCTGCCTGTGTTTTGGCTGCCTCACTCACGGAGTCTTTCAATGCTGTGTAGGCTGCTGCTGCCGCAGTTGCAGCCATAGTAACCCATCCCAAAGGATTGTGCTTCATTGACGTCACAAGACCTCTCCATGCCTTTGCGAAAATATTGACGGATGCTGTTCCTGCCTTCACTCTATTATAGAACAGCAACATATTCAAGCTAAGAGTCTGCATCCATTCTGATGTAGCGATGAGAACCCCAACAAGAACCTCTAATGCCACAGCCATAGCACGTATTCCGCTTTCGCCACGCTTGAACTGGTTGGGAATACTCGCTACCCATCGGAGCACTTCTGTGAGCCATTCTACAAGACCACTGTTCACAAAACTTTCTTTAAAGGCATTACCCATGCGTTGAACAATAGCCATAGCCGATTCATTCTTGATATTATACTCATCGGTCACACTGGTTGCCTCCTTAAATGCCTGTGACGAAGTAAACACCTGCGCCTTCAGTTCGTCAACCCCGGAAGAAAGGGTGACAAGAACCTGCTTGATACGTTCACCGTCACTTCCTAAATCCTTCATGATAGGAGCCAGAACATCGAGGCCACCCATAGCATTCATCTTTTCGAATACGGCTATAATGGCTTCTATTGTGCGTCCCTGGTTCATCAGGTTTTTAAGATAATCGTCACTTAATCCTACGGCCTGAGCCACTTCGGTAGTATTACTTGAAATGGTAGAAATAAATGTATTCAAAGCGGTACCACTCATTTCGGCATTCTGACCAAGCGCATCTACCGTACCACCCAACGCTATAAGGTCGGCCATAGAAAGACCGGCTGCGTCACCAATAGCACCGATACGTGTCACTATATCAACTATAGGACCTGCCGATGCACGGCTGGTCTGTGATATCTCATTGATTGCTGAACCGGTAGCAAGCAAGGCTTTTTCGATACCTAATTTCTGTGTCTCACCAAGGATGGCATTAACCTTCATAAGCTGGCGCACGGCTTCCGCTCCACCGAGGTCTTCACCTAAAGCTACGAGCAACTGATTACCGGCTTTCACGAAGGCAAGAACGTCTTCTTTGGCTGAAATACCAAGCTTACCGGCTTCGTATGCCAGATCGTGCAACTCCTGTTGTGCGGTACGTGTATCAATGCTGTCTATCTCCTTACTGAGTTCAGCTACAGACTCGGCAGAAAGACCGGTGGTTTTCTGAATATCCGCAAGGCTGTCACTAAGTTCAAGATTAGCCTGGTATAGCTGTTTGATGCGTCCCCATATCTCATTGAATCCGGCATATACAAGCACATAACTGGTAAGACGTTTTATTGTAGCCACAATCTGATTGTCATGCTCCTCCCAGCTACGTTTTACCTCGTTTATCTGGCTGTTGACCATTCGCAATTTCTGCGATGTCTTGATGTAATCTTCCGTACCACGCTGGGCGGTAGAAAGTTCTTCCTGCAACTGTGCGGCTGCTTTCTGCAGCTCTTCAAGCGGTTTTGTATTAAGGTTCAGGATTACATCATCAATGTTGGTTGTACCCTTTACAACCTTTTTCTGCTGAGTTTCTATCGCTTGTAGTGCTTTCCGGATTTCATCCAGTTTTTTTACATCAGTAACATCCTGTTTTTTCTGATAGTCCTCGAGTGTTTTCTTTAGTTTTTCGAGGTCTTCTATTGTACCTTTATATTTACCTTTGCTAACATCTACGGCTTCGTCAAGGGCATCCTCTAAAGACATTGTGCTATCTGTTGTTGTCTTAATGGTCTCGTTAAGTGTCTTGATAGCTTCATCTACTTTCTGTATTCCCTCTGTATCACTAACTTTGAGTTGCTGTTTATACTGCTCCAATAGTTTAATGGCTTCTTTGGTCTCGCCTATTGTAGCATTAAATGTTCCTCCCTGGACACTACCTAAAGTGGATTTTGCACGCTGTTCAACACGCTTCTGCTCTTCCTTTATAACAGATTCTAACTGTTGTTTATACGTCTTCAAGCTTTGCGAAGAAAGTTCTGCTCCATCCACCTGCTCCTGCCAGAACTTTTTCAGTTCTGCAAGAGAAGCGGTACTGACATTACCGAGGTCTTTCATTCTTTTATTTATAGAAAGTCGCTTACTCGTTTCGTCAAAATCAGAAAGGTATTTTTTTGCTTTCTCAATATATTCATTGTAAATATCCCACTGTTTAGAGCCTAATTCTTGAGCATCCCGCAATTGAGTAGTAGCCTTAATAGCATCTTCTATTTCTGACCGACTGCTTCCTTGTAAATTAGAAAAAACTTTAACAGCTTGTTTACTTGCTCTTCTTTCCTCTTCGGCTGTAATTTTTTTCAACTGTTTCTCATACTCTGCAAGCTCCTGGCTACCCCTTTGGGCACCATTAACCTGCTCCTGCCAGTATTTCTTCAATTCAGTAAGAGAGGCTGTGCTTGCTTTGCCTAATTCCTTCATGCGGTCGGACATGGCAAGCTGTTTGCCCAACTCGTTAAAATCAGACAAATATTTCTGAGCACGCAGAATTTCGTCATTATATATTTCCCATTCCTGACCTCCCAACTTCTGTGCATCACGAAGCTGTGTAGTAACCTTTATCGCTTCCTGAATCTCGGCAACACTACTACCATCAAGATTACCCATTACTCGCCCTGCCTTGGAACTGATTCGCCGTTGTTCCTCTTCTTCTACCTGACGAAGCTGATCACGGTATTTCTGCATTTCAGATGCGTTCTTTTCGGTAGTAGCAATAAGTTCCTGAAGTCTCTGTTTGGCCATACCAAGAGACTTATCGCTGACATTCCCGATATTTCCCATAATATCGGAAAACTCTATAAGATTTCCTTTTCTGCGCTGGATTTCGTCGCCTATCTGTTTGATGTAATCACGTACAGTCTGAAGAGCTTCGAAGTTTTTTGGATTTATTCCAAGGAGCATCTGGTTTAATCCCTTGCGCGCATTATTCAAGTTACGGAGAGTCTGACCGGAAATGTCGGCCAGATACTTCTCAACTGTATTAATGTTTCGCTCTGTTTCCTGAATGCTTTTCTGTAATTGTTTTTGTTGCTTTAATGCCTCTGTATAAACAGCCTTATTCTTGTCGTAATCTACCGTATCGACAGTGGCTTCCATCTGCTTCTGGGCAGCCTGAATCTCCTTACCAAGCCTTGCCCACTCCTTTCGCATTTCCTCGACCTGCTTGCGTGCCTGATCCGCTCCGCCGATAAGCACATCAATTCTCGCCAGTTTGTTTCCTATGTTTGCCATGTTTTCGTGTTGTTTTATCCAAAGATAGGGAGACTACGACAGAAAATGAAGGACAAAAATTAATCTTGGAAATTCATATTTGGAGAAGATTTTTAAATTAAATCCGAAAATCCACACTTTAAAAATTAATATTAATATATGTTTTTAGAATAGGCTGTAAATCAATAATTTTGCTTCGTTAAACAATATTATTTAATATGAAAAATTTACTTAGACTATTACTTTTCTTGCCTTTTTTAATGGCATGTTCGAGTCCGTCGGACGATCCTACGAAGACACCATCTATCGACCAGGATGAGGAAGAAACTATCGACATTACAAATGACCTTTGTGACGGAAGCCGTTTTATTACGAGGGAGTTTAAAGATTACAGCACACCTTTAATTGGACCTTACACTGCTGTAATGACACAGAGAGAATATATTTTCAGTAATGACGGGAAAGGGGAGCTTATAAAATATGTTGCCGATAACACACCGAGAGGTTACACACAGAGCAAGACTTCTTTTTCATGGAGTGCAACTGATAAAAAACCGGTTTCTCTGAAAATCGCTGTTGAAGGTGGAGAAAGTTTTACACTTAAAGATGTAGAAATAACTGACGATAAGATGACTTCCGAGGACGAGGACTGGAGCAAAGAAATTTCCGTTGATGAAGTCCTTGAAGAATCCGATGTTAAATCTTACTCTGTCGATATGGCTTGGAGCAAAAGTACAGCGTCAATGCCGCCATACATGATATGCCTGGAAGTATCACCTGTAAGACTGAACGTAAAAACAGAGAATGGAAATGTGACATACATTACTCGAGAATATGGATATCAGGCAATAGAAATAGCCATGCCGTGCTATCAGGAGAACTGGGGACCTTTACAATATTGGAACAGTTATATCTATGCTTGTGTGGATGTTGAGTCTCCATATTATCCTTACAGCTTTTGCGATATCGTAGCCGAAAAAGAAGAAAAGCCTTTTGTTGAAGACGGAAAGATGTATTTCTATTTAGGTTCTTTCTCTAAAGACACACAGAATATAAGCATGATAGAAAAAAACAAGGAATACGAACTTAATTAATTCATACTCACAAAAAAAGCAGCGGAGGAGAAACGATAAAACCTCTGCTGCTTTCAGACCTAATGATTCCGACAAACTTTAACTCTTAATTTAATATATTCCGCGTTATCTTTTACTGCTGATGTAATCACCTACAAGATTGGCCAGGAGATTTGTCCCAAATCCTCTGATACCGTTAGCATCAGACAGTTTCTCCAATACCAGGTCAAGTTTCCGCTCAATCTCATTTAAGCGGATCTTTATCATACATTCTGTGCTTGAAGTAATTGCGAATGGAAAAGTTCTCGTCCTTGTCCTTCAGATATGCTACTGCCTTCTTGTAGCATGACAAGGCCATCTTTTCGTTCGGTACTTCTGCCGCTGTCTTATAGCCCATGTCTTCGGCTATGCTGTGAGCCATATCCGAATAAATCATGTTGGCTGTTACACAAAGTGCGTATGAATTATAATATGGCTTTTCTTCAGGAACACCACCCAACTGCTTTACGGCAGCTACAAAAGTATCATGTCCCCAGTGGAAGCCCTGCATACCGTCCTGGTTGATTATAGTCTTTCCTATATTTACCGCTTCTGTGGCAGACAAAAAGTTTTTCCAACAAATCGGCTCGAGGTGAGTCAGCCATCTTTCCGCTATTTCAGGATGCACCTTTGTCATTTCCATAAACATATAGCTGGCAGCCTTTCCGAAGATTTTCATATTCTTCACATCCTTGCTGTCCTTCATTTTTTCGTACAGTTCATCGTACCGTACTATCATTTGTTCTGATGTCATCATATCAAAGTTTTTTTTGTGTTGTTATACATTGTAAAACTCCCCGCCCCTAAAGACGGGGAGATACTCAACTTTTTCTCCTTCTCTTTTTTACGGGTTTTTCCGGAGCGATATCAATCGCTGCCAGTCTGACTTCGTTAGGCGGGAAAGGTAGCTGTAATAGTTATCGGAGTGGCAAGACTCACTGCATAAGCGATATTGCAGCATTTTTCGTTCTCTGGAGTAATCTGAGTGTTGAGAGTAGTGATAGCAATAGTAGGAACTGCGTTAGCAGCACCGACAAAAGCTACCTTAAACTGCTCTGTAAACTGTTTTACTACAGAACGACATGAGTTTTTCGGTTTGTAAACCACTGTTGCGGCAGCATTCACAGTGACAGTTGTGACTGTTCCGTTAGTGTTCTGTTCTACAACCGTATAATTTACACCGCCAGTAGGCTGTATAGAACCTGTTGCGCAGAATCCCTGGCACAGATTTTCGACCACGTTAGCTAAATACTGCTGACTTGTAGCCGCGATTTCAATTGGAGTTAATTGAATCATAGTGTTAAGTTGTGTTTGTATTGTGTATGCAAGGCAGGACTCCATGCCGCCTGCCATCGGCTGTTATTTTTCTTCTTTTTCTTTTTGTTCATTCTTTGGGCCGTTCTGAACCTGCGGTTGCGGTTGTGTCTGTGGAATCTTGACTACATATTCTTCCGGCTTCTGATAAGGAAGATTACAATCAAGATATTTTTTCAGCTCTACAAGGTCATCACGGTCGAAGGTGAAACGCTGGTCGAATAATGCGAAACCGCCCTTTTCGATAGCAGAGTCCACATATTCATGTGCCAACTGTGGGATCATTTCATCCGGCATTCGTGAAACGAATCTTTCCAGGAAAGGGCGTATAACCCTGGTTCCACCTATTGCGGCAAGTGAGTTTAATTCATTGGATATATTCCATCCCCCGCTTACCAGACCTACATTTTTAAAAAACTTTTCCACTGGAAGCATACCGGCAGAAATCCCGTTGAGCATACCGCCCATCATAACCGGTATAACTGGCTCACCCCATTTCAGAAGTACTGCTGTCAAGATTTGTGCGTTTGTCATATTGCTGCGTTTTTTGTTTTTACCTACAAGTCCTGAAAATCAAAAAAAGTAAAAGGGAAGGGATTCAATCCCCTCCCCCGGTTTTGTGCCCGGAATTACTGTGCAGATGGGCAACCGCAGCAATCAGACTGACATACATTGCTTGAAGGAATGTAAGTCTTGGTAATAGCCTGCAAAGCAGCTATGCTGTTTTGCATACACTGCAATGTAGCAGTGTTAGTACCGTTATAAACAGCCTGTTGCATGTTGACAGCCACCTGAGCATCCTTGTTGGCACGAACTTCAACAGCTAATTCCTTGATCTGTCCCTGCAAATCCTTGTAAGCTTCCACGATCTTCTGGTCAGTGTACTTGTCAGCCTTAAGCAAAGCGATTTCAGAATCCTTAGCATTCAACTGTTCTACCATACCAAGTTCGTAGCGGCTCACCGGCATGTTGTCTGAGCAACAACCGTCAGCGTTCCATCCCCAACCGTTACGGCCAAGAATGTTACCACCATTGATACCCAAGAATGATGCAATACCTGCAGCAGCTCCGACAGTGTTGAAGTTTCCCTGTCCCTGGCCTGTTACATTGTAACTCTGGCCATCCATACCTTTGATTGTCATAGATACTTGTGTTTGTGTTGTCGTGTCAGGCACTATTACCTGACATGACAAAGGTACGGAGTAACTATCAGGAGCAGAAGGGGTTAGTTCGCAATGCCTTCGGAGGTAGTTCGGATGTCGTTCGAAGTTTGTCCGAGATGTTTTTAAAATTGATACGCAGCAATTTCTGAAACGAAAGCCGCTCGTCGAAATGAGTCTGAATCTTCTGCACGGCCCGTTCCGTGAAGCCGATTCTTTCTGCTATATAAGAAGGTGAGAATCCTGTATCGGACAGGAAGTGGACCAGGAGATAACGTGCGTCCACGGTTTCAGTGTCCCGCCTCTTGGAAAGTATGCGTCCGGCGGGCAGTTCGGTTTCCTCGGCCACTACGTGAAGAATGTGGTCGAACAGTTCAGTCTTGTTCATTGTAGTCTGTCGTTTTGTGTGCCGTTAAGGCGGTGTTTTTCTATAAATTGAAAAGACCTGCCGCTACCATTGCAGCAGGTCGTAATGGATGGATGCACCCAGTATGAATTGAGTCTTTCCATTAGGTCCTATCCCCCACGAAATACATGGTCCAAACCCCCACCGCTTTCGTTTTTGTGCCGGAGGGTTCACTATCCCGATCTCGGTTTGGCGGTACAGTTCCACACTTTTGAGCTGCGGATTGTAGCCCGACACCACGATGCGATAGTCGGGACTGCGGTATTCGCGCTCCACAATGGGAATCAGCACATCCACGCTGTCAGGAACAGTATCACCCTCATTGGCGAGTGTATCTGTAGAGATGTTGGCTGGGATGGAGTCCGCATATTCGGGTTTCTCGTCCGGCATTGGAGAAGGTTTCGGAAGTTCAGGTTTCTGCTGGGCCGGCTTCTGCACCGGGAGACGTGCAGACTCCGTTCCTGCAGGCTTTTCCGAAACGGGAGGAGATGGAACTGTATCGTGCATGGTATCAACACGAACCGGAAGCCAGCTTGTATCTCCCCCACCGCCATTGCCTGAGTTGCCGCCACTGTCACTGCACCATGTAAGCACAAGAGCGAGTGCCAGCATACCTACAAGAATCCACGGGAGATTTTTCATACGCCGAGGTATTTACATATACCTTCTACATGAAGGTCTGTGATTTTCTGTTTGCCCTCTTCTGTGAGAAGGAAGTCCACATCCTCACGATTGTCCTGGAAAAGGTTTTCTGTGAGTACGGCAGGACATTTCGACTTACGAAGAATATAGAGGTTCTGTTCCCAGTAGTCACGGTCGGCATACTGCCGGCGTATCTTCAATCCCTGCTTTTCGGCTGCCGAAGTAAGAGCCGAAGCAAGTTTCTTGCTATTTTCCGAGCAGGTGAGATACACACGTGACGACCATCCCCTTGCGTCCATCCACTTACTTCCGTCTCCTTTCGCATCTACATGGATAGAGACAAGAATCGCTTCGGATGCCTTATATTCATTGGCACGGGCCACACGTTCGGCAAGCGACACATCCTCTGTCTCGGGAGTAAGAAGCCCGGCGTCGAGTCCTTTACTTTTCAGAATTGAAACCACACGCGATGCAATCTCACGGGTGTAAGCATACTCCTTCAGTCTGCCATCGGGAGAGCGCTTACCTTTGGTATCTTCACCATGTCCGTTGTCTATCAGAATCTTCATAATAAAATCGGTTTAAAATTTACGATGATGCCATGATACCGGCATTAACAAGACTTGTTTTCAGTGCGTTAAGCTGAGTATGTGCGTCTTCCTGGCCGGTAGCGTCTGTTACGAATGCAGCCTGTTTAACCAGACCGAGAGTAGATTTGTTGGCAGCCGAATATTCAGTCCAATTTACCTGAACGTATGCCTTACCGCCTTCAAGAGCGACAGGATATTTCTTGCCACTCTGAGCAAAACCCAATTTGACACCACCAAGTACACTGTCACTTGCTTCCGGCAGAACGTATGGCTCGCTTTCGCTCATTTCCGATTTCTGCAGATATTTACATTTCTTTACTTCTACATCACTTTCCAGGCGGACTTTAAGTCCCGGTAGCAGATTTAATGGAAGGATGTTGTTTGTAAAGTTAATAGTGTCGATTTGAGCAGGCGGCATCCCGTCTATATACTGATACACAGTAAGTCTGCCCTGTTTCTCGCCATAAATCTGCATCAGGATATTTCCAAGTGCATTGAATTCGGCCACATAGCCGTCTTTCCCTTTTTTAAATGTAACGTCACTCATAGCGTTTGGTTTTGGTTTGTGTTATAATATTTATTTTAGAGGATTCTCCCTATATTCAGGGAGAATAAATTGAATATTGACTGCTGCCTCGTGAAGTGTCTTCTGTATTTCGGTTTCCGGCATCTGCATCTTATCCGTAAACTCGCAGAAAATATTTCCTACCCAGTCTCTTGCGCTGTTAAGGCGTTTTATCGCCACGCTGTGACAGCCGTTGCTAAGGAATAGAGATTTTGCTATCTTGTCTTTCACCTGACTGTCGATATCGGTATAACACATATACAGCTCTTCTGCAAGAGACTTGCTGAACACCGCCATTTCACTCATTGGGAAATGTTGCACATTCTCTTTCATACCTGATATACCGTTACGCTTCACCTCAAAGTATATGGAAAGAAATTCCGAATTTCCCAACGGGTGCGGCTGCACGATATAAACCCTGTCGGCTCCTAACGTATGCAGCACGCGCCACAGCTCACCGAATACCTTTGCGGTGTTTTCGCTTCGCTTAAACTCAAACCTTTCCATTTCTTTCTTGTAACTCTCGTACTTCAGGTCGTTCATGCGCTCGCGCTGTTTCTGTGTCATTTTATTGTACTGATTTAGGACCAATGTAACAACTGACACTATAACGGCACCAATCGCAGTTATTGTTGCCGAGTCCATTTCTTACCTCCTTTTATACTTCAGGTTCCTTATCCTTAAACAAACCGGCTATGGCTTTTATTACATCGTAGAAACCACATCCGCTAAGTCCGGCTGCTAATCCATATATCAGTACTCCCCACCATTGATAACTTTCGAGAATAGGAGTAAGCTGGAGCAACCATGCCAATATACATATTACCATATCTACACCGCACGATATCCCTATTTTCGCTAAATTGTTAGCACTTACAGACGGAATCACCTTCAAGATCTGAGTTACAATCATTGAGATACAAGCTACAATTCCTGTAAAGGAACCAAGATCAATCACTATTTCCGAAACTTCGGAAACTTCTCCTACTGCCTGGGTTGCCAAAACCGGTTCTGCTGCAAAAGCCGATACTACTGCCATAAGCATGGCACACATAATAAATACATACTTCTTCATACTCATCGTTTTTTTGTGTTTGTGTTTGTGTTTAGTTAAAGTTTAATTTTTATGTTGCAGTACAAAGTTACAAATAGTGGATGAATAAGTGAAGGACAAAAATTAAGGTGCAAATTCCTAAATTTTGGGATATAAAAAAAGGCAGCAAATCTCGCCTGACCTGCTACCTTTAATGCACAAATAATTCAGCATGAATTATTCTCTACAAAATTATATAAAAAAACGTATATAATTAGGTTGTTCCAATGTTTTTTTATATCTTAGTAATGCACAAATAAAAAAAAACAGCATGAAAAAAATTAAGTTTTCTGTCGCAACGCGAAAGATGCGTGACGGCATGGTCGGCATTTTTGTACAATGCAGACAATTACATAGAAGTGTATCACTTGATACCGGTGTAAGAATTTTTTCTGACGAATGGAATGAGGATGACTGTATGATAATAAACAATCCTAATTCCGTACAACTTAACAAAACCATTAGAAAATGTGTTTACGATCTTCAGGACATGGAATTTTCAAGATCAGATGACGGAATGTCATTAGACAGACTTGTGAAAATCTGGAAAGCAAGAGATTCCTATTTTGATTTCTATGCTTTTTAGAACAAAGAATTAAAGAAGATGATATCAGAAATTCAACAGCAAGACTTCATCTTAACACTTTGTCTTTAATGAAAAAATATAAATGCAAATGTTTATCAAGTGAAATAGATGAAGAGTATGTTGAGGGATTTTATCTGTTCTTAAGAAAACATACATTCCTGGAAGGCCGACATTATGAAGTAGCTACGATTAACAGGCACATGCAAATGTTAAGATCATACTATAATAAAGCCAAGAAACAATTCCCCAAAAAAATTGCTGACATAGATTTTAGTCAATACAAAATAAGAACGGCTTCCGAAAAATCAATAAGAGCTTTAGAAGAAATTGACATTAAAACCCTTGAAAAACTTGTAAATTGTGAATACAGACATAAAGATGCCTTAGTAGTTGATCAGTTCCTATTTATGTCATATACAGGCTGCCGTTATTCTGATTTCATTTCGCTAAGCGAGACAAATCTTGTAAAAGACTATAATACTTTGTGGCTGCAATATACCTCGATAAAAACAAGTGTCCCGGTAAAAATTCCGCTTAATCTTCTCTTTGATGGTCGAGCCGAACAACTGTTATATAAATATCAAGGCCGTTTGGAAAAATTCTTCACAATAAAAGATAACAGTACCTGGAATCGTAAAATACAACGCATAGCCAAAAAATATGGAATAAAAAAACATATATCGGCCCATGTCGCCAGGCACACTTTTGCAACAAGATTACTTGCAAGTAACATACCTTTAACCACAATACAAAAGGTTATAGGCCATAGAAAACCTGAAACAACTATGGTTTATGCAAGAGTAACGGACAGTATGCTATTAAGCCAATTCGGACGACGATAAAACTATAAAGGAGCCGCAGTCTTAGATAGATTGCGGCTCCTTTTATGATTTACAAGAGATATTTTATCCATTCAAAATAATCTCCGTTTTCTAAATATGAATTATCATTTTGGCAAGCATAAGCCTCACGTTCAAAACTAATATTTCTATAAGTTTGCTTCCCATAAAATGGTAACTTAATAAGACACTCTAAAAGGTATAATATATAAAACATAAGAAATGACAAGCAAAACCACCAGGCAGATATTCCGGCAAATAGGACTAATGCCCAAATTATAACACCCGATGCCAACATGCACTCTACCCATTGACGGGCATGTGTACACTCATGGTTTCGCATCCATTGTGGCATTTCTTCTTTATTTTTACATTTTGTGCAAACCCATGCAGCTAATGTAATGGTTTGATAGCCGCTGAATAATAGATTTCTTGCTATCCAGCTATTATACCTAATCTTTTTCATCGTGACCAAATATTAAATAACACGCCGATACCTGCTGCCATAAATATAACGATACAGCCAAGCACGGCTGCTAATATGTCTTTCCAATTAAATTCTCCGTCCGCTATTTCTTTTATAACAGACACAAATACCACCGCAATAGTACCAATAAAAATACTTCCGAAAATCATTCTATTTGTAAACACGCCATCCTGCAATAATGAAATAATTGCGAGGATTGCACAGAGAAAACCACCGCCAAAGAAGTGTAAAGCTTTGTCTGTGCCTACTTTTGCTAAAATATCATCCACTAATTTCATTTTTTTATTTGATTTTTGATTTATGATAATTAAAAACTCCAACACAACAAGCACCAAATATAGTGCCTGCTGTGAATAATAAATAATTCCAATCAGCAGTTGAACTGCTGTATTTTTATAAGTTTAACCGAGGTCATTTAGACCTCAAAAAAGTTGTAAATAGTTGAAAATTAAGGGATAAAATACTTGCAAAAGTCCTTGAAAATCAGTAACTTAAAGTAAAAAACACCCCTATTTTTTGCTTGTTATGATTCCCAAGGACAAAGCTCTAAGACTTATAAGAACCTATATGTATATCTGCAATATGTACGAACAAAGTCTCAAATACCATTGCCAAAGATACAGCAATAATTCGAAACCGTTGTTCTCCGACGAGGAAATTCTCACGATTTATTTCTTTGTCGGTCATGAGCAGAAGTACACCCTCATCAAGGATATTCACAACTTCGCTAAAGAGTACCTACGCGACTGGTTCCCGAACCTGGTGTCCTATCAGACATTCAATTACCGTCTAAATAGGATGGCCGGTGCTGTTACGGAACTGTCCTCACAGTTGTTAAGCATGTTCAAGCCTTCTGACTGTCAGGAGGATACCGTCATTGTTGACTCGATGCCGATAATCACATGCTGCGGAAGGAACCGTACAGGTAAGGTCGCCAGGGATATTGCCGACAAGGGATACTGTTCCACCAAGAACCTGTACTATCATGGAATAAAGCTTCACATGGTAGGCTATCGAAGGAAAGGACATCTCCCGCATCCATGCCAGATCGCACTGTCGCCAGCATCCGAGAATGACCTGAAGGTCTTCCAGAGCGAATGCATGCCGAATCTTTTTAACAAGAAGATCTTCGCTGACAAGATATACCGAAGCTGTGACTACTGGGAGCTGGAGAGACGCGATAAGGACAATGAGTTCTACGCTCCCGTCAAGTCCATCAAAGGGGCTTCCGAGGAAGAAAAGCAGAGAAGCAAGGCTGCAAATGACCTTTATTCTCAAGCCGTTTCTGCTGTTAGGGAACCCATTGAGGCACTCTTCAGTTGGCTGAACGAAAAAACAAATATTCAAAGAGCTTCAAAGTGCCGCTCTACTTGCGGACTGCTAATTCATACGATGGGAAAGGTTGCCATCGCATTTTTATACCTTATTTTCAACTACTGATTCAAATAAATAATACATTATATATTCCATATTTAGGTTATTATTATAAATATGCTGAAGGAATTTTAATTCACTCCTCGATAGTGCATCTTACATGGGCGGTTAACTCCACAGCGTCCGGCTTAGAAACGTACCTTCAGCATATTTTAGAATCATTCAATTTTGCCTAAGTTGAGAGGTGTTTACAATAACCATTCTAAAGAATGATTCATGCCTTTAAAGGATTAAAATAATCAATGCCAAACATTTTGATAAATTCATTATATAAATACTCGGCTACATACTTTGATTCTTCTGCATTCGGATGATTAGCGTAACCAAACCATCCAGCATTTATACAATAACATTTGTTTTGTTCTGCCATAAATTCTATTGATTCACGATAGGCATTATTTTGAGGTACAAGACAAATCAATGGTGTTCCCGGAAACTCCGACTTTATATAATTAAGAATCGAAGTGTATTCTGTATTAAAATCACCACTACCGCCTACACCATTAGTTGCCAGTGCCATAACAAATATATCGGCTTTTTCATATTTATAATTTTCGTCATCTTTTTTCATAAGGTAACTTCTAACCCCATCGTAATATACCCTATATCCACTTTCAGCATAAGTTACAATATTACAATTTAACACATTAGATAATAAATAAGCAAATGATTCTAATCCTGCACTAGTCAGTGAATTACCTTGAATAATACTATCGCCTAAAAAATGTATAGTTCGTCTTTTTGGTTTTACAGGAGTTACTGAACCACCTTCTTCTACAGCTATATCGTCAATAGTTACAGAATAGTCATTTTTAATTGCTTTTATTTCGATAAAATTATTAAGTGTTTTATCTAAACCTTCTATATTTAATGTTTTTTGTGTACCCCCCGCATCTTCAGAAATAATATAATCCCCATCATTTATTTTATAGCCTATCACACCTTGTGACCATTTAATTGTAACAAATGAGGAATTAGAAATCTTAGCATAAGCACTTTGAGACGAACATTTTGTAGTAACACTACTTTCGCTTATATGCCAATTACCTAAAAAATACATCTTATCGCTTAATCTACCGGCATTTTCTTCATATATTGGCATATTCATTCTAACGATTTTTTGATTTAGAATATTAGGCAGGTTTTTCCATGAATCTATATTGTCTCTCATATATAACTCATATAAAACACCATCCCCAAATCCCTCAGCAGCAATATTGTTTAATTGAGCTGGACTTCCGTCAGTTCTACCCGTACCACTTGCTTGTGCATAACCAATAGCACCCGCTTTAACAATAAAGCAGATAGTATCATCATTAAAAAACGTATCTTTAAATATAATATCATTTTTGCCCTCAACTTCTGCTGTAAAAGAACCGATATATTCAATTGGCAAAGCAAAATATTTTCCATTTTCATAAACTCTTCGTTTGACTTTTAGAATATCAACACTAAAATCAGAAGAACACCACACCGTTATCTTATCAACAAATCCTGTTATACTATAACTAAGAAATATTTTTTTGACTGTTAAATATCTGATACTTATACTTGGGTCTGCAAAATCAAACTCAATTTTATATGTGTTTTTCTGTGCATAGTCTGCACTGTATTCTAATGCTTTGTTAAGACTAAAGCGGAAATCATTAACTTCAAAAGACTCAGAATATAAATAATAAGCATTGTTTGGTATTTGATAATACACATCTTTTTCAATAAGTTGTCTATAAGAACCATTCACTTCAATAGGCGTATTATTTATGTCGTGAAATACAAAATGAGAATTTGTATTTGTAACATTCTTAAACGATACTTGGTCATTATAACCTTTTCTTTTGCCTACAATAAAAGCTGTTGTTATAATACTTTCTTCTGTATCTACAATATATCCGTTTTCATCTATTTTTTTATACGCAGTCCTTACTTTGGGGGGATTTTCATCAATACCGCCTATATATATGTTCTTGTTAATACTTTCCTTCAATTCGTCAATTACTGGATTTGTTATAATCTCTTGCCAATAGTCGTCAATTCTCCAATATACGTCTCTTGTGTCATTGTATAAGAATTGTTCTGTAATATATCCTTCAGTAGGATGCTGATAGAATATAATCATACCTGGTTTTCTGTATTGAGTTTCAACTTGTAACCTTGTAGTAGATTTATCAGTATCCCAATCCAACAATTTATATTGATTCAGCAAATTCATTTGAACTACATTTGGAATTTGTGACCAATTAGAATCTTTAATCCATTCTGCATCTAAAGTATTTAAACCGATAAATTGTTCATTAACCCAACCACTTGCAGGGTTTTTATAACTAATCTGCATCCCAACTTTACGTTCTTGAGAAATTATCTGCATTCGTGTTGTCGCAACATCTGTATTCCACTCAAGTATCTTATTACCTCCTGAACCACTACCTTGCGTCCAGTTAGTTGTAGTAGTAAATGTTCCTCCGTCATACTTCCATGTCTCAGTCTTAGATGTTGCATTATTAATAAATGTAATCTTCAACCCCACAATAGTTCTATACTCGCTCGGAACTTGGGCAATCGCCGTTGCAAGGTCGTATTTATTGGTTCCACCCTCGCCATTGGTCGGGTATAATACCGATATATTAAGTTCTGTTACTCTCTTGTTAAGATAAGTCTGCAGGTTGCCAGAACCGTCAGGCATTCCGACAGCTTCAGCGGAGGTAACAGGATACTGGTTATTACCAGATCCGTCTTTCATTTGAACAATATTTGTTGCCATAACCTTAGATATTTATTTCTGTTGTTTCTTTAATTGTTTGTAATGTCACCGGTATGTTAGCAGCAGCTTCTGTAGCTTTCTGAGATGCTGCATTAGCTTCATCAATAGCTGCACTCAGATTCTGAGATAACGTACTATAATTGGACTGTCTCAGTGTCTCATTCTGCTGCCGCTGCTGTTCTGATTGCTGCCTGTTGAGTTCATTCTTCTTTATAGTCTGGTCTGTATTCTCAAGCTGCGATATCATATCAGAAGCCGGTTTCTGCAGTTCTTGAATCTGTTCCGGGGTAAAATCGTTGTAGGTAAAAGCATCACCTTTGGGACCAACAAGACTGGCAAGCCACTCTTCTTCTGTTCCTTCAAAACCATTCTTAACTGCTATCTCATAGGCTGAATAACCTGGCAGACCTACAAGCATATCACTTGCATCGATTTCCACAACCGGACGTATAACCAGGTTATCATCATCACCACCTGCCATACACGACCACGGCACGAGTTCGAATGCTGAACATTTGTCAACAACAGTCTGACGCTCATGCCCGAAATTCTCCCACAATGTAAGACTATAAATACCGATAATTTTCTGCTCAGGACCGGGGTAAATCAGAACAACTACATTATTATCTACAGAAAAATCTACTGATATTTTCTGCCTTAAGGGAGTAGTAAGAACCAGCTTCAAGTCACGACCTTCAAGTGTTGTTTCTTTTCCGTTTGTCAGAATTGGCCAACGGATTTCTAAATCTGTTCCTATTCTAAACTTTCTCATATATTCACCTCTGTTGTTGATTTAATTACCTGAAATCTTGTATCTATATCAGTCTTTGTATAATAGTTACTCAGAGGAACTTCTGCAGATCCGCCTGTCTGACCGGTATTACCCCAGCTGCTACCATTCCACCGATAAATTGGTGCTGGAATAGTTGAACCTATCAGAACCAATTGACCGACATATGGACTTGTTATATATTTTGACGCCTCAGTCGTGCTTGAAAATAACGGCTGACGTACCGATGTAGTATTTTTAAGGGTTGTCAATTCAGTATTAACCTGGTTGAAATTTTGATTAATCGCAGCAGCTGTATCACCCCAATTAGAGTCTGTTTTTATCTGTGATAAATTTGCCATAGTTATAATTTATTTAATATAAGTACCCATAAATAAACCACCAACAAAACGCATATATTTACTAAACCCATTTTCATCTGTGGACAATAGTACATCATTTGTTACCGTTGCTTCATCGCCTATAATTTCATTTGTTGCAAATATCTGTCTTGATGTTGTGCCATTGTTAATAATTATATTATCTTTATTTATAGTTGTAATTTTATTCCCACCTGATATTCTAAAACCTTCCGGTTGCATTAATATATTACTATTAGTGCTTTTATCGTACATGCTAACTAATCTTCCAGAAACTATAGTCTGGAAAATTATATTACCTAATGTATCATACTCATTAAGTTTTAACGCTGAATAGTTTATGCCTCCGATGGCTTCTTGCCATGATAATTCTAAACACTTATAATTATTATCGTCAAACATAACAAATGTTTGTGTTTCTGGATTTAATTCTATACGTTTACCATCCTTAGCTGTTGTTATCTTTCCGTTAAACTCTCCACTTTCAGCATATACAATACCACGAAATATACCCCCCAAAGCATAAATATATCCACGTATTATAATATCACCGCCATGAGTTACAACAAATTTCGCCAGATTCTTCCATTCTGCATCTGTTGGATTATCACCGCCAATAACCTTTTGTATTGTAGCGATAGCTTGTTCGAAAGTTCCACCAGCCCAATATGCGACATCTCTATCATCATTCCAAATTCCACTAATGCCGGCGTTAACTTTTTTCATAGCACCTTCCACAAATTGCCCCAACTGAATCATTGTTGTAAGTGTCAGTCCTCCTATTATCTGTGTATTACCCTGCAAAGCATCCTGCAGATACCACAAATGTTTGAACTCATCTGCAACAGGAGAAGAATCCTTCCGGGAAGGACACCAGTCTGTACGTACTGTACCGCGCTCTAACTTAATCTCACACACCGTAGCATTTCCTGAAATCATAAAAATACCACCACCCTGATACGTAAACTTATGAGTATATGTCTTATAAACAGATGTAAGACTATCAGAACCTGTGTAACCGCCACAACTAACATTCACCGATGTCCCTTTAGCCTTATAACTTATAACATAACTCTCACCTGATATCAGCACAACAGTCTGTGCCAATGAGCCTATCTGACAAGCATAACCAGACATTGAGTTAGTATCATCTACAACAGAACCAGTTCCGGTCCAATGCTCGAGTTTGTCCGAATAAAGAGAAGTGTCTGCACTTAATTTTGTAGCTGCACTCAAAGTCGCTACCTTATAATTACCTGTAAAGCCAGTATTCAAAAGCAAATTTTCAGCTCCAACGGCCAAACTTTCCAACAACTTATCTGCATACTCTTTTGCTGCTTCAGCAATAGCTGTGAGTAATGTTTCACGCTCTGTATAAAATTTAGTCTGTGATGTTTTAAAAGCTGGCCGAATGGTTATATTCTCAGGCGTATCTGCTGAATGATACTCTAATTCCGTTTTATATGCATTCCAGGCATTTGTATAAGCTGTTGTAGTCAGGTTATATTTATTAGCATTAGTAATATTGGTATCATACTCACTTTGCAGATTCGCTATTTCCTGCCTTAACGCCAACTTTTCTGTAGGCGAAATAACCGAATCACTCGCCCACTGATCGAGACGGTTAGCAGCATCTGCGGCATCCTGTTTTGCATCTTCCGCATTTTGTTTTGCATCCTCAGCATCGCTTTGCGCCTGGTTTGCCTTATCGAGTGCATTGCCGGCTGCATCCACGGCTACCTGTATACTGTCAGACAAGCCTGTGAAGTTTTTCCATCCAACAGAGCCTGGCTGGATATCAACTGCCCCTTTAACCTTCAAGCCTTCGCCATCAATGTATTCAAAAAAACTTGTTCTGTCCCGAGCACCATTAAAATTATCACCATAGGTTATTTCTTTAAAACGTCCTGTGGTTATATCATAAAATTCAGCCTTGATTTCTTTATCAACAAGCGAGAAGGAATTAATACCCTGATACATTTTTCTTGAAGGGGAATCAGGACCGTAAGCAGAGTATATCTGGGCATTCTGTCGTGTCTTGTCAGTGCGGTTTCCAAGCTGGCTTACTTCATCACCTTCCGCAGGTATATCACTACCTGTATCTGCATCGGTCTTTGAAAACACCACATAGTCATCGCCTATTTCTGTTACCAGTCGCCACCAATAGCGGTTTCCTACCTGGCCATTTTCCTGCTTCTCGAGATTGAATGTCTGGCACCGTCCCTGGTCATCCACTTCAAACTCATTATATATGGTTTTACCGTCGGTGTTTTTACGGTTGAAATAGCATTTATAGCCGTCACCGGTATCTTCCACTTTCGAAATAACCATAGCTGCAGGAGACACTATCAATGCTCCTCCAATACTCTTCAGCTCTTGTACCGTAATGCTTGTAAACAATGCCTTCTTTCTGACATTAAGGAAATCTACTTCTGCATGTGAGTTTCCTTCCTGGTCTATAAGTATAGCTCCTCCGGATCCTAAAAGTCCGGTAGTATATTCGCCTACCTTTATTCCCTTTTTAAATGTCTGTATAAACTCGGTGTAATCTTCGCGGTCTTTGTTTAACAAGACCTTTCTAAGTTCGTCAAGATATTTCCCTTTAAGCAGTTTGGTGGTAGGTATAACTTCGTCGCTTGCCACAAACTCCTGTTCGTCAACCTCTCTCGCTACATCAGATATCTGCTTTTCGTTGAGTACTAATTTCCCTATAATACTTAGAGTGCCTTTCACAACAAAAGAAGTGAAGTTCTTAAGCGGACGTATAAGATCCTCGGTTGTTAGTTCAAACAGCTTTCGCCATTCTGAATCTCCGCTACCATCACCGCCTGCCGGTGTAGACAGATATCCGAAGTCAAGAGTTATCTCACGGTCGAGAGTCGGATTCTCGAGTGAGTCTGTTTTTGTGATACTACCTATTTTTATGTAGTAATAGTCTGCGCTTGCCACTCCCTCTCCGTTTATTTTACCATCGGTATCATAATCGTTTACAGAGAAAAGTAACAACGCGTTTCTGTCCCTCCTGTTAAGGCGGGCATATATAAAGTGAGCTTCGGCACGGGCAAGTTTTGTGTTCAGGCCTTCCATTTTCCAGGAACGATACTCACCGTTCGGCTCATAGTCAATACCATATTCCTTTTGAGGAGCTACGAGGATGACACAGTCGGATGTAACCGAGACTTGAATCAAGTCCGGCCTTTCCAAGGCATTTTCTATAAGGGTAATTCCCTGGTATGTTATGCGGTAGTCCCGGCTGCTGTAAGTTGTAATCATGTCGATGTTTTAATTTTGTGTCTGTGTTGTGTTTGTAATGTTTCTGAACTGTGTCAGTTAAGTCTGTGTCTGTGTGTGTTGTGATACTCACTTCTTCGAGCTCATCCGCTGGTTCATCCTCTCTATCTCCTTTGCTTTCTTACACATGGAGTCCATGACTTCAAGTATTCGTACTGCCTCACTCCGGTAAACCGCTTCGGTAGAACCATATCCCTGTTCCTTCATTATAGAGTTTACCATACTCACCTCCTGCACTATGGGATTTGTTATCTTTTTGCCTTTACCCGATGGTGCATAAAGGTCAGGAAACAGACGTGAGTAGGCTTCCTGGACACTCTGAAAGAACAATTCCATCACCGGGTACATTCTTTTCTCTACCTTGCGGAAATATCGTGCATTGTCTTCCGTCTGGCTCATCGTGAAAGCCCATATCTTGCGTGCGGGAGTACGGATATACCGTCCGTCCTGGATTTTACCGGTTTCTATGGCCGAAGGGCAGAACATTGTGGCCAGAAAACGGCAGCGCAATTCTGATGCGCGTTTCATGAGCTTTCGCCGTTCCTTGCGCCCTGATTTCTTCCGAATGGCTTCCTCTATGTTTTTAAGAGTGTTCCAGTAGGATGTCAGAGTATTCTGCGCTACGAGATACTGCTGGAACGTCACGTCGCCCATCATGTTTGCCGGACCTTTAAGCTTGAGCTTTCCACGACGAAGACTAACATACTGATATGGAGACTTCAGCAGTGCGGTAGGACGGTCGAGAAATTTCAGACGTGTGTCTATCCACTGGTTAATCTGCCATGCCCGCATAGGGATGCGCTCGAATATGTGGCGTATTCCATTGCGACGGAAGATAAATACAGTTTCTCCGGACTCGTCCGACACGGTACGGCGTACTATCTTGATATCGAGCAGACATAGAAGTACACGCAATCTGTACACGCGGTCGGCAGCTTCCTCACCCATGATTATGGCATCGGTCTGAGACATAGCCATAAGTCTGAGTATCTCCTCCAGCTTGTCGGTGGGTATATCGTTCCATCCCGAAGGTAAAGACGGAAGAGAGATTCTGTATCTTGTGCCGTTAGTTATCATCTGAACATCATCGTTTTTATTTACCTCAAAGTTAGATAAAAGAACTTTGAATATGAAGGACAAAAATTTAATGGCGATTAGGGAATGTAGGACGCATCACCATAATGGCATTGTTGGGATTGGAATCATCGAATGGCACATAGTCTTCCGGAACCAAGTCCGGCTTGGGAGTTTCGGGTGGTGTGTATAGCGGTGAAGTCTTTATGCCCTCGCCGAAATCATCCTGATGTTCCTTAATATAATCCTTCGCCTTATGCATAGAAAGTGAAGCCTCGTTCTCGCTGTAACGGCGTTGCTTTTCCGGTCGGCGAGATTCGATATATAGTGCAAGAGCCATACGCAGATTGTCTATAGCCTTATCCCATACCTTTCGTTTCTTATCGTCGGCGGCGACTTCGGATTCGTTTCTGCCAGTACACCAGTCCACGAGTGCCTGAAGAAGGTCGTCACCAATTACAGGTGCTATGTAAACATTCTGGCAGTAACGGATATCAGGCAGCATGGAAATGAATTTCTCACGGCTTTCTCCTATATCGAGGAAACGGTTCATCTCGATGGCAGTTGTAAAAAGAAGGTCACCCTGCTTGTAGAAATATCGGCTTGTTCGCCACAGCTCGGCATATTGGGGTTCTATACTTTGTGCATCCTCTTCCAGGAATAAAAGCAGACGGTCTATCCCTCTCCTACCCTTGAAGAAGGCATCACGCTCAAATCGGTTTATGGAGTTATCATCAGCCCGGTCGAAACCTGTCGTGCTGAGCTGGTTCATACCCCCACCCTCATTAAGGCTTACATTAAGAATACCGGTGTTACGTGCCAGAGTCATATATACCACAGGCGACTGGCACAAACGCACAAGGCGTACATCATCTGTAACATCTTTGGGCTCAATGAATACAGAGGTTACTCCCCCATGTTCTTCTTTAAGCTCCTCATATTTTTCGCACACGGTCTCATATAGCTTGCGCCCAAGAACGGGAACAAGTATATTTTCTTCTGTCTCTTCTACAAGTGTAAGAAGTGATTCCACCCTGTCGTACAGGCTCGACGGCAGATATGCGCTAATTTCTTCAGTGCTTGATAATATCATAATGGTTAGTTGCTTAACATCTAAAGGTTTAGATGCAAAGATAAAGTAATGAAACGAAAAGCGGAAGTCATAAACGGTTGTTTTTGGCTATTTATTAAAAATTTATCCCGATTTTTGTTTTTGAAGATTATTTTTTGTTATATTTGCCAAACCTAAACAATAAAACATATATGAATAATTTTGAAGAAATCTACGAAGAGGTATCGAAACAATGTGGTACCTAGGATCCGAAGGCTTTGGCAAAAGCCATGTACGAAAAAGGTATGGACGAAAGTCTGACTGAACTGCTCAAAAAGTTTTCAAAGAATTTTAAGGAAGCTATACCGCTATTGCAATGGGTAGGTTACACTATATCCGAACAGTCGGTAAATTACAATGCATGTACATTAAGTGTGAATCAGGAAATCCTTATCAACGACAAGAAATATCACTCATGGCTGCAGGTACTTACATTCTCTGATGACGAAAATGACCGCATCAGCCGTATGGCGAAAGACAAGGCAAGACAGATGCTTGACTCTATTCCTATATGCGATATGGAATATGTATTGACGCAGGCTATACTTGCAGGGTATAACATGGGTAAAGCTGAGCCGGATGAATATGAGAGTGAAGATTATGAAGAGGAGGAGGATGAATAATGGAATCTGGTTTAAAGAAGCTTATTGAAGCTGTGCAGAAAGACTGCACAGAAGGAGAAGGATGTTTCAGCATGGATGGGTGTAAACATGAGTTCTATAAATCAGAAACAACAGATGATCCTTTCCTAAAAGAAACAGGTATAAACGAAGTCTGTAAACGCTCCACAAAATGCACCCATAAATACTGTGACAAGTTGAAATGGGTTCTTGACAGGGCACAACAATACGCCGACGCACTTGGTGTATCGAGGGATGAAGTAATAAACGCGTGGGAAAACGACCGTGACTACTGGTACATGAATTACTATCAGAACTGTAATCAGCCACCTCTTGACAGCAATCAGAAAGTAATAAAGTTCAAGGACTGGGAGGCACAACTTATCGAACGGTTTGGTGAGAATCCTGATAATTGGAAGTTTGTCTGTCCTTCTTGCGGACATGTACAGTCCATTGCCGACTTTAAGGCAATAAATAAAGATCCTAACCTTGTATATTCATGCTGCATTGGCAGATATAAAGGAGTAAACGATAAAAACGGAAAGCATGGCTGCGACTATACAGTTAACGGATTGTTTCATCTTAACAAGACTACCGTTATAAGTGAGAAGTTTATTCCTATAAAGGTATTTGAGATGGCACCTGCTGAATTATTCGATAAAACGAAAGATATAGAGGAATAATATGAGACCAGAGGAATGTCACGGCTGCGTTTGGCTGTATCGGAAAATAATAAAAGGATATTCAGAGTATATGTGTACCTATTCGAGACATCACCAAACAGGCATGAAGATTGGACGATTAGTCGGTATAAACAGAATAAAGACTTGTAAAAGAAAGGAAGTTAAACTATGAATTATTTACACGAAAAAGACCTCGGGTTTAATTCTATTCAGAAGTGGTGCGAGGAAATGGATAAACTGGAACGTGAGCCACTTACACAGGAAGAAGCTAAAACGCATATCGTGTGTACAATGAACCAGGATAAAATAAATAAAGACAAAGGATTTAATGACCTATTGGGAAAATGGAATGCAGTGTCAATACTCCACAACCGAATAAAAGCCTGTCATACATACACTATTGATAACGCATCTTTACTGTTCCTCGGCTCATTAATAGACCGTCCGGGAATTGCTGTTCAATACACTAACTTCATTCAATATAAATGCTGGCAGCACGGCATTAAGCATGTGACTATGAATATAATCTCAACAGTTATTATGCCTTGGGGAAAATTCAAGATGGATGATCTGACGCTTATGTGGGAAAAACAGAAGTATATTGCTTCTGACGAACATCTTGGAATGTTGAATATGCTCGATAGAATGTATTGTATGCTTAGTATAAAGGATATTAAAGACAAATAACAAAGGCCTATGATAACAAGACGTCACGTAAGCTGTAGTATTAAAGGCATCCTGAAATTATATAAAAGAAAAAGTATGAACGGACTCCTTAAAGTTGAAGGAAAAACTTTGAACGACAGCGAAGCCAGACAATTTCTGAATGATTGTATTGAAAAAGGATATAAATGCCTTCCTATGTGTAACAGTGACGAATGTCCCGATTTCGATTATTACGGCGGCGGTTGTCCTGGACATCCGGTTACAGATGATAAAAATGACAAATAAGCAAATAACATGGATTTAATAATATTACCACAAGGAACAGACTCACAGCCTATAAAAGAAGAAGTCTATAAAGACGGAGAATTTCAGATTCTTGGAAACTCATTCTGGAATAAATTCAGTAAGGATCAAATTCTGAAGTTTATGAACGAAGAATCTCTTTATGTCTTGCCGACAGAGGAACTTCTGGATTTCCTCGATAAAGAAATAGGCGAAAATACTGCAATAGAAGTTGGCGCAGGAAGAGGTATTATAGGAAGAGAACTAAACATACGCACAACTGACAGCTATCTGCAAAGTGACGCATTTATGAAAGCTTTGTATAAAGCATATAATACCACAACTATCAAATATCCTCACTATATAGAGAAGATTGACGCAGTTTCGGCTGCAAGAAAATATCGCCCTCATACTATCCTCGGATGCTTTGTTACTCATAAATGGAGAGGAGATACACAAAGTGGTAACGATTTTGGTATAGATATGACAAAAATGTTTTCCTTTGCAAAGAAGTTTATCCTGGTAGGAAATAAAAAAGTTCACAAAGACAATCCTTTAATGAATATTCCTCATAGAGAAATAGAACTGAAAGGTCTGATCACAAGAGGAGCTAATTCTGAACTGAACAGGATATTTATTTGGGAGCACTAATTTATAGTAAAAAAATAATAATACGCCTATGTTTACATTAACACAAGTTACACAAACATTCGGAGATTGTACTGCCGGATATAGAGTAGATTTAGATAAAGAATATACAGTATCTGAATTTATAAACGAAGTTCTTAAAAAAGAGCCAAACGAATGGGGCTACTTCAAAATAAAAAATACTGGAGTAAGAACAGAATACAGATATGGTAAGATTTTAGAAAATAATTTTGACAATGATACTCTTTCAGCAAAGATAATTTCTATGACAGCCCACGGCGGATATAGTAATATGGATTACTCTATAATAATTTAATTTTGTCATGAAAACAATAGAAGACAAAAACAGAGTTGATATAAAGACTATCGAGAAGTACGATGAAATAAACGGACATGATGTTATCAGAGAAACTCTTTTATATAAAGGGTGTGAACATTGTTCTGAAATAGCATCTATCCGCTATATACAAAAAAAATATCTTGAAGAAACTGAATTATATCTCTATGGTCTTAAAGTTAATGCTACAAACAAACTGTATGTTGGTTATGTCCTCGACGGATATTGGAGAAGAAACGACTTGCAACCTTTTGATATGAAAGGATATGTCATTGTTCCAGAAGATATATACAATGAGTGCAAAAAAATCAATGACAGTTATAAGAAATGAAAACAATTCCATTTGATACTGATACATACCTGAATAATTATCTTGCTCCTATTTTGAGGAGATGCATAGAGCACACTGTAAAAGTATTAAGCGAAACAGAAATTAAGTTCCTTCTATGTGAATATATTAGAGGTCGTAATATAGAGTTTAAAATAAAAATTGGATGGTATGAAGATATAGTGAGCCTCACAATACCAAACAGAATATACGGTGGAGATCGAGGCATTGATATAACAATTCAAAAAAGACCTGCTGAAATGGACTTTTATGCACTGAGACTTCACAGTATTGTTTACATGGGAATTGAAGAACTAAGGGAAAGAGTTCGAATTGAACCTGATTAAGTATTTTGTATATATATTAAATTAAAAATAGTATGGCTGAATCTAAAAAGAAAATCGGAACAGTAATCTCGCATTGTAATGAATGTGTCTTTATGCGCAAATACAATAGCGACAATTCAAATCACGGATATGTAGTAATATGTCGTCCCACAAAAAGAATTGTGAACGAAAGTGATACTGAAAAACAAATCAATGTTAAGATACAGATTCCTGACTGGTGTCCTCTGGATGACTATAAGGCAGAAAATAAAACCTATAATATACTAACGGAACATGAATGATGAGTCAAAACCAAGAATAGGCGTAGTCATAAATGACTGCCTAAAATGTTCGCATTGTGAGAAGTTCCGTAATGATGAAGACCGCTCCGGTTATTTGCTCCTTTGCGGAAAAGAAAATAAAGTTATATATCGTGACACTTATTCACGAAACCTGAACGATATTTCGAAAGATGATTTTATCCCGGAATGGTGTCCACTCGACTGTTACAACGGAGATAATGAAATCTATGATATAAAGAAAAAAAATGATAATAAGAACTCACATGCATGGGATGGATCAACTCCTTACGTTCATTACAAATAATAAACATTATGAAAAAAGAATTTACTGATGACCAGCTTGTATATATACGGGACGTATTCGCGGAAAAATGCGAGAATTATATTTGTTTAGGCAAAAGAGATGAAGCACAGGAAGCTCTCGATATTATCAATGTGGTGCAGTGCAAACAGAATTGCGATGAATATGAAAGCCTTTACACGTTTATGCTGGATGTAAGCGACAGTTATGCATATACAAATATAAGAGAACTGCAATCAGAAGAAAAGGAGGCCATGCATGAGATGATGAAGTTTGCAAAATCTTCGGATTCTGCGCCATCATATAATCTTATAAATGCAGTAGATACCTATCTGGACATTTGGGGTGCGAATGGCGGAGAATCTTCACTTGACCGTTTTAAAGAAAGAAAATCGCTTATCTATAGAATCATTATGCTTTGCACGAAAACATGCACAGATGATGAACTGAAAAAACTTGACGCAATAGTAACATTATTAGCCAAAGATAGGAGAAATTAATATGGAAGAAAATAAAACCCCGACAGCCTTATGTGTAGAAAACGTAGATAGAATTTTTTCTGACTGCCTTTTCCGCAGCCATGCCGAACATGACGAATACGTAAAGAACCAAGGCGTAGTAATAAAAGTTAAGTCCATACAGAACCCGGGCGTTACAGTATGCTTCCACTCCGAAAGACTGGAAAGTCACAAGGAAGAAATAAAAGAAATGGTCCTGCAATTGCCTGATGGATTCCATAAGGACAAAGGTGGAGGATGGTCGTTCCTGAACCTTTGCCAGGAAAGAAACGGAGACTTGTGGACCGGATTCCATACAGAAGCGGAAAAACTTGCCTTACTCGGAATGGCAACACATGTACTTATGCCTCTCGTACCAATAAAAGACAGTTATTTATTGCCAGGAGGTATGCCGTATTTTAGAATTGAAATTTAATGTATAATTATTTATTATCAACCTATAAAAATTCAGTTAGAAAAATGAAAATGAAAATGCGAAAATCACCTCTATTATTACTATCAATCTTATGGGGAATACATATTTTAGTTGTAATATTTATTTACTCTGTTGGAGTGTCAGAAAGAACTTTAATGATAAATATCTTTGCTTCAATGATTGGTGGCATAGCCATGATTTCAATGACTCTTACAGAAGTTCTTAAAGGTATAGTTGCTATACTTAATCATTTAGTAATCAATGATATAAATAATATAGATGCAAAAATTTCACAACAACTTGCCGAAATCAAAAAAGAGATGGAGGATAAATGTGAAAATGTTGACGAATAAACTCAAAAGTATCTATTAATAAATTTTTCGGTGGCACCGAATAAATTTTTCAGTGGCATCGAATGCCCACCGGAATGGCACCGAATAACTTCTCAAGTGGCACCGAATAAACACTTTGGGCTTATAGAATAAAAATCCCGACTTGAACCGCTGTCCTCGTCGGGATTTTTTACCTAAAATAAAACACATAAAAAAATATATGAACCTATTTCTGTGATTCTGTGTCTTCAGTACCGCCCGCATTTCGGTCAAGAGTAGTCAAAACCTGTTGTCGGATGACTATCTCTCCGTGCGGATCCCACTCGTTGAATGCATAAATATTATTCATAAAACGGAGGTATATGCGCTGCCTTGGTGATACCTGGTTCTGTTTGAGAAGACTCAGCTCTCTCTGATAAGTTCCTCCGCTACTGCTTTTCCCCGGTACCGCACCGATAAGTGCCGGATGTACGCCAATGGCAAAGAAGATAATACTGCTTATCTCTTCAAGCTCATCCTTCATTTCCTTGCTGTTGCTCACCTGCGGAACGTCCACTATTTCCACCGCGTGCTGCATGGTCTTGCCGTCTGGACCTACAAACATATCCAGGCAGATAGTCTTGCCGTTGTTTTCTCTGCGCTGAAGGAAATCGTTCATTCTCTTGTATATGTCGTTCCTTATCTTTTCCTGATCCTCCGGTGTCTCTGCTCCTTGCGCATCAAACATCGCACGCAAATACTCATTATTGATAAAAATCATCTTACCCCACATTGTCGCATTCTGTCGGGCATTGGCTTTATCTGTGATCAGAGTAGAAGCATAGTCGTATGTTCTCGATGTGAATATACTCCACCATACCGGCTGAGGATAGTAAGGTTTTTGCATTGACGGATAGAAGCTCGGACAGCAGAACCATGTAGGGCGAAAACGCGGACTGCGAAACTTGTTTTTCTCTACCTGACGACGCAGCTCAGGAAGCATGTTCTGTGGCATAAGTGTAGGATAAGCCACTACATCTTTATTCTCGAGTTTAGGTGTGGCATCCTTACGCCATTTCTCAGAATAATATACATAGTTTACACGCAGACGTGAGTCCATTTCTTCCATACGTGTACACACGGCAGGAAGGTAGCCAATCTTGACAATCTTAGGTTTCCACTCCTCCCCTTTCCTACCGATGCTCAAACCTATAGTAGGGAAATACATATCGAGGTGGGTATCGTCCTGAAGGCATTGAAGGAAATGCAGGTTAAGATTGTTGCTTTCAGTAAATTCCTTCCATTCCTTGTTGGTGTTCTTCCATGTACGATAATCTTCCTTAAGACGTTTAAGTTCGTCTTCCGGCGTTCCTATGCTGTCGAGATCTTCATCATCAGCATCTTCTTCCTCACCCTCTTTAGAAGATGGTTGCTGCATATTGCTAATCGCCTGAGTAAATAGTATTGGCTCTCCCCCACCCTCTTCCGTTTGTTGTGGATTCTGTGCTATCTCGGCACGGACTTCACGTATGCGGTTACGAATAAGGACGCCGGCATCCTCAAATGGTATAAGTTCTGTAACTACCGTTCCGTTGGAATATCTCACCCAGCGATACATAAGCTGCGGGCCTAATCCTGCTGTTATTCTTACAATATAATCGAGTGCGCTTGCTGTGTATGGCAGGCTCGATGCAAGGTTGTATATAGTATTCGGCAGATGATTGTCCGGTCCCCAGGGGATATATCCCATGCCGGGTGTTCCTGCATTACTTACCGGCTGTGGTTTCGATTGTTTGCTGTCGAATATACTAAACGAGCCCTGTATCGCTACACCGCCAATACAGTTATTACTGCTCAGTTGGTCTGTCGATGTTGTGGCGGTAGGGATTTCGCTCACATTAGTCGGCCCCAGACAAACAAATCCCCGCTTCACGAGGGAGTTTACCTGATTTCTGAACACCTGTATGCGATGATTAGCTGTGGTGCCGGATTGTTTCTTTGTAGTTTTTCTGCCTGTCATGGTTAGTTAACTAATATTTTTGTGTCGTTTATCTGTAAAATCAAGACATCATATACAATGCGGAAGTCTCCGTTGTCGAGGATCAGACGGCGCATTCCTGTCTTCTTATTGTAGGAAACTGCTTTCTGGACACGATGACACTCGCTTATAGTTCCGTCCCGGCAAACAAACTTTATATCGAAAGGTTTGTTGCGTCCGTTTTCGTCTTTTGCGTTCATCAGCTTGTACGCCTGAGTCCATAGCAGTCTTTTTGTCGGTTTCTTCATGTTATAGTGTCGTTCTTGTTATGTACAAAGTTAAGAATATGTGTGCGGATTGTGAAGGACAAAAATTATATGGGGCATGAGAACAAAAAAAACCACAAACAGAAGATATTCTGAATGTGGTTTTTGAAATGAATTGGCAATGTGCCTGAGTCTTTGTGAGTTTATGAGATTGTGTGAGTTATGAGATTGTCAGTCTTCGGATTTCTTTCCGTAAATTTTTTCCAGAGATTGTTGTACTATCTCCATACCTTCCTTTGTGGCTTTTCCGTTAGGGAAAAACTCTCCCATAAATTTGTCTACTGCAATGTAAACAAAATCCTGGATGTCTATTTCGTAGTTAAGCTTTATAAGGCTTATATCCTTATGCATCTTCTTGTCGAAGCGGATGGCCATCAGTTTTTCACGCTTTATGGCTTTCTGCTGTACGCTACTACGTTTCCGTTTAGGTTCTTCTTCGGATGCAGGCTCGTCCGCCTTTTTTTCATCAGAAACAGAAGGAACTACTTCTTCAGTTTCTTTCTTTGAAGAATCATCTGCTATCTCTGCTTGCATTCCCGGACTATTTAATTCATTACTCGAGGAAGCCGAGTCTGTTTCCGTCTTTTCCTCTGTATTTTCAGCAGCAACTTCCGGAGAGATTGAACCTACAGGACGTATGTTCTGTCGGGAGTTCTCTACGAACTGGCTTATATTAAGACCTGCCGGTTTGTTTTTCTTGTTAATCATAAGCTACCCTTCCATATTATTGTTCCTGGTTATCTTCTGTTTCCTCTTCCTGTCCCTCCTGCTCTTCGTTGACAGAAGCCCATGCGTCAATGGCTACAGTCTGCCAGTTGTCAGGACGTGTGCATCCGGTTATTTCTTCTGCAAGCGACATATAATCTTCTGCTCCGTTCGATTCTGGCGCATGTTCGAATATACCTTTATATTGAAGTGGAGTTTCGTCGAACTTCACATTCTTACGTATGCGTGTTTTAAACACCTTGTCGCCATAGTTACTGTCGAAAAACTCACTTACCGCACGCGATATTCTTGTCTGTTTATCGTATTTGATAATCAAGAAACCGATGATATCCAACTTTGGATTTACGTTTTCCTTAATTTCATTTATACCATATAATAGGTCCTGCATACCTTGAAGCGAGAAGCCGGAACATTCTGCCGGAATAAGCACATAATCCGATGCCGACATGTTATTGTTGTTCATCAATCCTTCTTTCGGACTACAGTCTATTAGAACATAATCGAACATATAAGTTCCGTCCTGCTGTGGCTGCAAATAAGGTTTCAGTTTCTTATTATACAGAAACATTTCTCGGTTCACTTTGCTATTAAGGAATGATTCTATATCACGCAAAGCTTTTGAAGATGGTACATAATACAGTCCCGGATATTGTTCATATACCGGCATAGGCATATCGTCTGTACGTAGCCATTCGTTCAGTGTGGCATCTTCACTCTGTTGGTTAAAACCTATCATTCCGCTCAGATTGCACTGTGCATCTGTATCGATTAATAACACACGTTTTCCAAGTGCCCAAAGTGCAACACCTAAATTGTATGTGGTAGTAGTCTTAGCTACTCCACCCTTGAAATTAAGAATAGAGATTACTTTTGTCATTATTAAATGGATTTGAAATTCAACACGACAAAAGTAGTGATTATCATTAATATATCCAAATTTTTCGGGCATATATTTAGCTATACAGATAAATAATTATCTACATATCCATATATATAGCTATACAGATATATAGTTATATAGCTATATAGATAGCCAGATAGTTATATATATAAATATTCAGATGTATAGATATATACTTAGCT
>NFZD01007776.1_pt1 | contig 42616 bp, 52 predicted proteins | sample 1095381 | NCBI WGS metagenome assembly NFZD01 (sample SAMN03609891, study PRJNA323583) | gut metagenome | isolation source: feces | host: Rattus norvegicus | place: Denmark: Riget | collected 2013 | reverse complement strand
TTGAACATTTTGGACGAGGGAATGAGAATATTGAAGGAAAACAATAAAACCGTAGGTAGCAGTACTACCGAACTCAAGCTTGTGGAGAATCCAACTATGGATGACCCAATCAGAAATGATTCGCTAAAAAGTAGTGACTCTGAGAAGCAAGAAGTTAATAAAGCACATAGTTCAATTTGTGCAAGTTTTGACATACTGCAAGTTTAATTGTATCTTAATTCAAAGAAAATACGATGACAGCACTTATAGCAATAGCATTCTTATTACTTTCATCATACACATTAGGAGTTTGTATATATTCAAAGCAAATTCCAGATTCATTATCATAGAGTGTATTTTATTTACCGAAATGTGGTCGTATTATCTGGACATTAGTCATTGTAGCAATAGCATTCTGTACGATGCCCGTATTTATAAGTTGTGCGGCAGTTGAATGGTAGTTCTTAGCATTCTTAAGTTGTACCGGACTCGCATTTGTAGGCGCTGCTCCGTTAGTTCACGATGAATCTGACATATCATATAAAGTTCATATGACTGGAGCATGGACGTGTGCTGTATGTTCACAGTTGTTAATTTTAGTAACAAATCCGATTATATTACTTGGATGGATTCCGTTTACTATATACTATCTAGCAACAATGTTATTAAATCGATAGGAGAATAAAGTATTTTGGGCTGAAATTTCGTGTTTTATAATGAATTTTATTTTATGTATTATTTGAAATGATTATAAAATAATGTAGAAATTGTTTTATGTAGAATATCATTAATTGGTTCAAAGAAAGCAATCGTTATAAGCATTTCGTAGGAGGAGTCGTTATCGGACTTGGTGCTAATGATTTATATTGTGCAACGTATGCTGGCGCAGGTGTAGCCGGCGCTATGGAACTGAAAGATAAACTTTGGGGAGGAGAACCGGACTGGATTGATTTCTCATTGACTTTTGTTGGAAGTTTGATAGGTTATGGTCTTAGACTCGTTATAATTGGTATGTTTGTATAAATAGATGAGTGACAAAATATGAAACCCTTCGAACTTTATTCGGAGGGTCTTATTATTTCAAATGCTTAAATCACTCCATCTCGATTATAATTCGACTTCTTCAGTTTCTCAACTAATTTCTCAAACGCACGTTTGATTCCTTCGTAGTCATAGTTCGAACACATTCCGTAGTCGGCCAGTAGAGACCAGAGTTCATCAGCAGTCCCATTCTCAAGAACATCAAGAATGCTTCTATTTTCTTCTTCCTCCATATCAGCGACTGCTTCATTCAAGTCGTGCTCGTACTCACTTCGAATCTTCGAATCGTGCTCATCCATTTCCCAAGTTCCCTCAACGAAATCAAACAGTTTCCAGTCTTCGAATGTATCTAGGATATCATCATCTTCATAGTACTTCTTGATGACTTCCATAACGTCACTGATTGAAGGTAAGACGTCTTTAACGTTGAGCATCTTGTCTACGTCATTCAAGCCTTCAGTCATCTTCTCAAGGGCAGAATCAATTGTATCGATACATCTCTCTTCATCGTAGTCTGCATAACCGACCGGCGGCTCATAGCACTCAGCCATCTGAATTATGTCACTCGAAGAGATGTGATCGCCTTCTAACGACTGTGTCAGTACACCCTCAAAATCAGTCAATGAATACAACTCATTCAGCAACTGACTGATTCGCTTGTTCTTCCGTTCTTCATCTGAGTTATACTCGCTCATCGAACCCTTACTTTCCATTTCTGTCACTATCTTCGTTCTTATCGTTGTTCTTATTTTTGCGACTGCGTCTTGTTTTCTTCTTCTCTTCTTTCTCAGCTTTCTTCTCGATTACTTTCAGAAGATTCGCTTCAGCCTCAGCGTGCAGTTTGTCGTACTTCTTCGGAGAAATTTCTTCCCAGATATGCCACTCTTGCAGTTCTTCGTTCTCTGTCCATAACTGCCCGTCAGCATCAAGTCTGAAGTAGTCTTCACACTCGACAGGAACATTGACGTCTACTCCAGGCAGACTCTTTTCATTGAACAATGCTTTGTATGCGAATCCATCACCGAAGTTCCAGCCCTCTTCATATTCATCGTTAGAATGATAGAACAACTCTACTTGTTCATATATGAAAGGCATCGGATCGTTAGACTGCAAAATAGACTCTATGACGTGATCCTCATCTTTACGATGGCACTCTTCGATGATTCGGACTGCTTTCGTTCCGTCATCTTTCATAAAGCATTTGCCGAACAGATAAGAGTATTCTTTCTGGTCAGCACCGTTCTCTTTAATGACTGCTTCTTCTTCGTGCATATAGTCAGACAACTCACTGTCTGGCTTGAGAGCAACTTCTTCTGAATCATCATATTCGTCTATATTGTAGTCAATAGTCAGGAAGACATTCTTAGGAAGAGCAAATTCAATTGCCTTGAGAATGCTTATCTCATCTAACTCAAGTTGCTGGATGTTCATATCACACCATCCGCGGTCGATGAGTTCATCTGTCAGGACGTTCAGTGCCTGATATAATGTTTCGTTTTTGGACATATACTTTATTTCTTTGGATAATTTGAGTTAGGGATGCTTCGGAATCAGCATAAAGTGTGTCGGGAGGTTTGGACGAAAACCGAGGACGTCTTTGCCGCCTTTCCACCAATAAGTTTTGATTTGCCCTTTAGCATCTTCTTGAAGAATATTATAATCGTCGCCTTCTTCTGAACAAGTGTCATAGCAATCCTGTGAGTTGTTCCACTTTGCTGATGTGAATCCGACTTCAGTAAAGAAACCGACACGAGTTCCGTTTGGATTAAAGTCTTCATCAATCCAAGCGGGATTATATCCGATGACTTCTTCGCCCTCTGGTATATCGTACGGGTCTTCAATTTTAATCCACGGTGATTTCTTCTTCATACTCTTTGATACTTTAGATAATTTCGAGATTTTCCTTATTGAAGTGCATTAAGCAAGCATCGTGGTTTACATAAACCATCGGACGGAAAATTCCTAGAGCGAGATTGTACATATCTTCAAACTCTCTGTCAGTGATGAAATTGCCGTTATCAATAGTCTTACTGCCATCGAAACGTTCGCTAATGCAGACTTCTTCTGTCTCAGTTTCGATATGTGGCATCAAGTCGGGAATCATTTCACTGATATTCGGAATTCTGCCGTCTTTCTTGTAAATCTTGATGTATCTGTAAGGAATATTGATATTGAGATATGTCGCCTGGAAGTGACGTTCGTCAAACACAAGCGATATATCAAGAATTTTGCGAACACATTCAGCAGCCGGGCTATAGCATCGCCCGACATATTTCTGTCGTACCTTCTCAAGTTCAGAATCAGAATCATCTTTCATCAATTCCTTAATCTCTTTTTCAAGCCGAGCAATCTGCTCTTTCTTCTGATTGATAAGTTCTTCGTTTTGCATATTCTTCTCTTATTAGTTGGGAGCAGGGACTCGAACCCTACTTTCGCTGCGCTAGCGACGTGCTACATTTCGCCTAAATATCTCTGTCACGATGCATCTTCAGACAGTTCTATCTTTCTTTTCAGTCGGCCTTCCTCTACACCAACTCCCGATGTCGTTTGAAGATTATACTCGAAGAACTGAGTTTAGTTTATCTGTAAGGACGCATCAATCCTCATCATCTCCCGCATCAGCCTTGAGATTAATCTTCGTCAGCATCACATAAAGAATGTCACAAGTCTCTGTTATCAGATTCTTAATCTCTTCTGTGTCTTTGTATGCCTGGGGACTTTCATCGAGCGTACCCTGACTGATGCAAGTAGAGTAGATTCCCTCCATTGCGTTACGATAGTCATCCATACTGATGTTCTTCCTGGCTGCATTACGGCTCATAGAACGCCCGCTTCCGTGTGAGCATGAATAGTTCCAATCCGGATTTCCCTTACCAACACAGACAGCAACGCCGTCACGCATATTGAACGGAACAATTATCTTCTCACCTTCAGCAGCACATATCGCTCCCTTTCTCATTATCTTGTCTACGGGAGAAATATAGTTATGAGTACAGAAGATTTCTTCATTAACGCTGATTCCGTACTTGCTCAGAATCTCACTTACACGTTCGTGAATGACTATGTGATTCCAACGAGCATACAACTGAGCGAAACATAAGTCACACAGATAACCGTTCATATCATCTCCGGACAGATAACCGGGTATTGAACTATCTGCACTGGCAGTCTGTTCTTCAATGAACTTCTTCAGTGCTTCATCATAACCGGTCTTGTCTTTCCAGTGAGTTCGCTTCCAGTCTTCCTTGAACTGAGCACGCAATTCTTTGATGCGGTCTTTATCTACGTTCTTCTTCTTTTGATTCTGAGCAGCAACTGAAACCCAATGCTTGCAGACTTTCTGTCCGAAGTTACGAGAACCGCAGTGAACAATGACTGCTCTGTGCTGAGCATCTGCTGATTCATCGTACTCAACCATATGATTTCCGCCACCGAGTGTTCCGATTGCGTGATAGAACATCGCAGGATTCATATTCAAACGAGTGAGTTGCTGAGAAATCCATTTCTCTGTGACTTGAACGGGAAGTTCAGAGAGTCTCTCCGGCCACTGCTGACGCATCTTATTGAACTCAGCAGACAGGAAAGTCATAAACTTCTTCTCATCGAAGACAGTTGAGTCGTGAATCTCCTTACCCATCGGGATGTCTTTCCTGAGACGATGCTCGAACTCAGCGTACTTCTCTCCTGGAAGAACTCTGTCGAGAAGCATCATCGAGACTGTGCATCCGATGTCGCCTCCGATATGACTAGGATTGACGTAGTCGCCCAATGTCGCAGTGAATCCGACAGTCGAGTTCATTCCAGCGTGAACATCAGGCATATAGTGAATAGCCCGATCCTGGAACGCAGGACAGTCGACAATCTCCTGAATCTGAGCGATTGCTTCTTTTTCGATGTTGTCTGTATGAACAACTGCTTTTGTATATTTGCCTTCTATTGTAATCATAATTAATATTAATCTCGGACGCAGGCCTCGCATCCACGGACGTTAGTCCCGTGCGCAGCGTTATACAGCCACAGCGGAGCATTGTCCATTGTAATTAGTTCAGGAATGAATCTGAACGTATCACCTTCTGTATCGATGACAATAGTGATTCCCTGATCCTTTCCTGGACGTAAAACATTTGAAATCTTGACGACTTCACAGTCTGCGATGTCTGTGAATTTAAGTTCCCAGTCCATAATGACGCCAGTCTCTTCGGTCGTCTTGTCTTTTGGAGAGATGTAGTACATTTGCTTTCTCTCCTTGTTCTCAATGTATATCTCGTTATTGTGTGAGAACTGTTCGATAAAATCTTTTAGTTTCATTTTCATTATATATGATTAAATTGTGTCTTCAAATTTTATAAATCTTCTGCCGCCACGACGGAACTTGACAGATTCATCAACCGGCTTGTGATTCCAGTTTCCTTTTCCTGAGAAGTACTCAACAATATCGTCGATTGTCGCTTCACGATGCCAGTCGATAGTTCTCCCGTCTTTGAATGTTCCACTGTTATACTCTTCTATCGTTTCGAGATTATCTAACGGCCACTGCAAGTAAGGACGTTCAGCATCACGAGAATTGACAATCAGTTTCGTGTGAATATCATCATTATTCCATCTCGCAAGCAATTTGAACATCTTATAGTTTGTTCCGCAATTAATGGCCGGACGTTTCTGAAGTTCGATGTCTGATTGAGTTATATCTGCTTCCGGCGTTTCTGCTATGCTTTCTTTGCGTCTGGAAATATGCAAGTCAATAGCCTCTCTAATCTCTTTATCGGTCAAGTACGGACCTTCAACAGTCTTATATGTCATAGAACCGAACCCGACTCTGTTTCCGATTAGAAATAAGAAGCGATTATCCAACTCCATAAATTCAGATATATGCCAGGGCTGAACCCACATATCATCGATTTGATAACCGAGAGTATGAAGATAAAACAACAATCCGACAGCAGTCGTTGAATCACGCACGTACACATATAGATTATATGAATGCTCCGGAGCATTAGATTGGGATGTTTCTCCGTATCCATTCTTCATCCACTCAAGTATCTGCTGCTCGTGATGTTCTTTGTAGTCGAATTCTTTCGTTTCCATCATTATCGTTTAGTCGTCAATTTTCTTTCTGTTTCTGTTTGCAATATAGAACCAATTCGAGTTGAACACGAAATCAGTCTCGATGAACTTCGCAAACCGGTTCTCACGCTCTAACTCACGCAGCACAGCACGCCAAGTGCCTTTCATCATGCAATCAATATGTTCTGCGAGATTGTCGTCAATGACTTCTTTATGCTCAGCAGCCCACTGCGCTTGCATATCACAGAGTTTCTTATAGACATCACGCTGAGTCTTGTTCTTATTCTTTCGAGAGCGAGAGAGAAAGTTGCAGAAAATTACTTTCATAAATTCTTTGCAGAAGTGCTCGAATTCCTTCTGAACTTCTTCACCTTTCTCTGAGAGAATCTCAGCAATCTTGATGAATATGCCGTCACCGTGCATCTTATCTCGTGTACCTACGAACATACAAGAGATGATAATCTTCTCCGTCTCTCTGCGCAGTTTGAACGACTTAACGAGTTCGATGCGTGGTTCTAATAGTCTGAGTGTCTTATCCATAATCAGTAATTATAAGAATTCTTTAATATCCTTTAGCATATCACTGAAGTTCTCGATGAACTTTCCGCCGAGAGTGTCGTCCTGGAAACTAATGATACCTACGTGTCCGTTGACGATGGGCGATGTCTTGAATGTTCCGGGATGATTGAAATCCTCGACGATGTTATACTTCATCGTAGTGCGCTTGCTTGCCTTGCGGTAGCGGTCTCTGAGAATCATCAGCTTCTGCAACGACTTCATCTCGTCAGAGTACGGGATGCTGCCACCCTCAGCCTTGATTTCCTCTCCGAACTTCTTGCTGAACTCGGCCCAGGTGTTGGGAAGGTCTGGGAACATATCAATCTTGAAGTTCGACCACTCGCGGTTGTCTTTAGACGGAAACAGCATACACTCTGCCGAGCGCTGAACCAGGTCAGAATAACCCACGAAGACTTGCTTGACGAAACCCTCGTCATCAAAGATGACAGCTCTATGCTGTGGGTCGTCTACTAGATAACACTTGATGTTGTCCGGTTCAACAGACTTAATCTTCATATCACCGAACCAAGGACTGTAAACAGTCACTCCTTTTTCTGGTGCTCCCTTAAGGATGCTACTCAGATTAATTACATTTGCTTCCATATATACTTTACTTTTAAATTAATAATTTTCTTTCTGCGGAGAATATAATTTCCCCATTTTCTTGCCACAAAGGTAGGCATTTTATTTGAATCATGCAAATATTTCGAGAAGAAAATTCAAATATTTTGCATTCTTTAACATTTTGAGAAGCAAATTGCTGATAAATGTTAAAACTTATTAGTAAGATAAACTTTTCATTTGATTCATTTGTACAATCAAAAAAGATTCACTATCTTTGCAGCAAATTCGAACTATATTAATAATGTATGAGTAAGAAGACAGTCATAGAAGAGCAAGTTAACGGCATATGGACGTTTAACTATCCTCCTGAAGTAGAGATGGTCGTCGTAAGTGGCGACATTCACGGGGCATTCAGAGAGATAGTGAACAAAGTCGCTTGTCAGTACAATATACAGAATGCTTTGGTGATTATCGCCGGAGACTGCGGATTCGGCTTCGAGCGCGAGGGCTACTATGAGAACATATATCAGCGTTGCTCAAAGCACTTGAAAAAGAACAATCTCTATGTGGCTTTCGTAAGAGGAAATCACGATAATCCTGCGTACTTCAACGAGCGTATCATCAACAAAGACCGTTGGCGCACAATTCCAGATTACAGCGTCATCAAAGCAGCCGGTAAGACGATTTTGTGTATGGGCGGTGCTGTAAGCGTAGACCGTCAGTATAGAATTGATGCGAAACCTTTCAACAGTGCGCTTCACTATCACGGACGTCCGGAGTTACGGCCAGGTTGCTACTGGCCGTCTGAACCCATCGTCTATGAGAGCGAACGTCTCGACGAGATTTCTCGTCAGCATATGTGTGACACTATCGTGACTCATACTGCTCCTTCGTGGTGTGAGATGGTGAATCACGACGGACTTCTGAACCTTGCGAAGAATGATCCGACTCTTCTTGAAGACGTCGACCATGAGCGTCACGAAGTCGATAAGATTTACGAACATTTGAAAGCAGCCGGACATCCGATGCATAATTGGGTATACGGACATTTTCATCATTCTTGGCACGCTGATATTGACGGGACGATGTTCTCGATGCTAGATTGTGAAGAACTTAAGCAACTTTATTAACTATGACGATAGAAGGAATATTCGACAGAGCGAAAGCGATGGCTAAGATTAAGTTTGATGCTGAAGCCGCATCAGTTCCATCTGGCCTCAATATCAGTGATGCTAAAATGAATGAGATTGCTGATAGTCTTGCTGTATATGAAACAAATAAAAACCACGAAGTCACACGTTTGAGTTATGGATTCAACAATGATGAAGTCAGAGTCGGTCAAATTCTTCGTCTTCAAGATTCATACAACAATCAACGTCGCTATGGAATAGTAACGTGGATTGATTCTGGAGAAGCAGATAAGAGAACCGGCTTTCCGAATGTTCAGACGAGAGTGTTGAACTTCGACGGGACGTTAGGTGACGTGTGTGCTTTAGTTCCATTCAACCCAAGAATAGTCTATCCGGCTACAGATGAAGAATTTTGTGAATGGGCTAACAAAAGGATGCGAACATATATGTATGAGTTGAAAGAGTCAATACGTCAAGAGCAAATTAATCTTCGACAATGCAAAAAGGATTACAATAAGTTCAGCGAGACATTCAAGAAAAATTTGAATAAGTTTAGAAATTGGTGATATGATTGCTAGGTTGACAAGAAGTGGGACAATAATCGAACGATTTGAGCATGAGTTGAAGGCTACTCGTTCTGAGGATGATGAGGAAATGGAAGTGATGCGTTCTGTTGATAGTTTCTTTGATAGAACGAAATCTATGACTATTTCTATCGGTACAATTATCGAGTATCAAGGAAAGATATTTGGAGATTATTGCAATAAATTCGTTATAACTGAGATTAAAGACGAAGTGCTTTCTCGTAGCATTAATATTTATCTAATGAGAATTCGCAAGATTGAACACGACGGCACGTTGGGTCAAGATTGTTGGGTGAACTATAATAGCAATATAATTGAAGTCTTATCTGAAGAACAAATTGTTACACTTTGTAAGATGACTATTGACAAACGGATAGAGGATTGTGTTGAAAACTTGAAACTCATTCGTGCAACGATTAGACGCTACAAGAAGTCAAAGAACCATATCAAAGAAAATCTTCAGAAATCGCTGTCACAATACAAACGAAAGCTAAGTTCGTAAGTATAATCTACATATATGGGAACGAATTTCTACGCTAAACGGATTCCGACGAGAGAGCGAAAAGCAAAACTCTACAATCTGATTTACAATCAGATGGACGTCGTCAAAGTTGTTAAGATGATTGACAACGGAGAATTCTATGCTGCTAGAAATTTCATCAATGACTTTGCAGAATCGTTCGAGAAAGAAGTAGAGCGTTTGGAAGAAAGAATCCATTTGGGTAAGCGTTCCAGTGGCTGGCAGTTTCTCTGGCACTATCACGGGGGGAAGTACTACAAAGACAATCTCGAATCTATCAAAGCATTCTTGAACAATCCCGACATCATAATAGAAGATGAGTATCACAAGACGTTTACTCTTGATGAATTCTTAAATGATGAAATCAAGGGAATCATCTATAAGACAGATGACTTGTGGGACTTGCCGGCGTATTACAAGCACTGTCGTGAGATAGGAGAGAAGATTTACGAAACCGGACTTGACAGAGAGTTCGTCTCTGATGACGGACTACGATGGACATCTGATGATTTTTCATAATTAGAAACTAATTTAAAACAAGATATATCATGTTTACAATTAAAACAAGAGTTGGCGAGTCGAAGTATGCTGTAGTAAAGGCATTCGACAGACTTATGAAGAAGTGCAAGTATCCGATGAGCAACATCAAGTGGCTCAAGGATCTGAACAACGAAGCCCACGAAATATACGAGAAGATTAATCAATCGTATCGAGTGCGTTTCCCGAAGATGAATGAAGACGGTTCTTGGCCGGAGAATGACCACACATTCCCTGAGTCTTATTTGTTTTGCCATCGTCTGTCTACAACAGAATTGCGCCATCGAAATTTCAAAGACAGTGACACTGTCTATGTCACATTCGACGGACAAGTCGTTCTTGAGAACAACACTCACTATGCTTATCGCATCAAGGCCGACGGACGTATATGCATATACACTTCTGAAAGTGGCTGGCTTGACATTACAGAAGATTACGAAAATGGAAAAGAGAAGAAGATGTACAATGATACACTTTATGTTCGTAAGTCCAAGGACAAGAAACTTGAGTTGGAATGGGAGTGTAAGAATAAGGTCATGAGAACCTGGTCGAACTTCTTTTATTCTATCTACAGATTCTTCCATACGCTCGACTCTATCTATATGTGCTTGCGTTTTCCATTCTTGTATCCGAGAAACCGCTGGACGGGTCGTCACTATAACAACTGGAAACTCTCTAATTATTGCAAGAAGATAAGGGAGAAGAATCGTGCGTTCTTGAACATCGTTGTTCCTGAGGACCAGAGTTCAATTCCCCAGTTCGCTATTCCTGCTCTCCCTTCTCCCGTCTCTTTGCCGGAAGATATTAGAGACGAAGAGTTCAAGAGTTATGATTGGTGTGTGAGACTGAACGGCGGCGCTGAGAATCAGTACTATCTGAGTAGCACTGACGGGAATGCTGCTTATCGTCCGGTATGGCATCTCGGTTCACTGAAAGTCTATCACGCCACATTCGGATGGATAACTCTGCCTTACTTCGAAGCGAAGGATACATCTGATGGTAACATATTCAAGAGAGACTGTATATTCTATCATGAAGACGAGCACGAGTATGCCTGGCATTATACATACGTTCATAATCGCTGGAAGGAGAGATGGTGCAAAATCGTAGACTGGTTCAACTATAATTTCTTAGGATTTATATTCGGAATCCCGACTCACAGTGAGATTGATGCAATGGACGAAGGCTGGATGCGTGCGTTCGGTATGGATTTGCTCAAGGAACTCAAGACTCAACTCAAGAAAGACAAGTATCTATATAAGTACAGAATTACTCAAATTAAGGAGAAGTATGGAATGCTTTGTATATACGATGGTGGAGCAACTAAGGAAGTTCACGACTTACTTAGCAAGTACGAGAGTTTGTCTGAGCACACTTGTATCTACTGCGGAAGACCCGCTAAGTACATCACGACCGGTTACGTTCTTCCGTATTGCGAGAACTGTATATCTGAAGAGTCGAAAATCGGTGCATATATTCTAGACGAAAGCGGTAAAGTCATCTACGATCCTTACGAAGAAGAGCGAGAAGAAGGCGTAAGCGAAAGCAATGCGGAGTCAAAAGGATAAGATTAACTGACGAAAGATCAGATATAAAAAGACGTCCGACTCATTATTGAGCCGGGCGTCTTTTTTATTATTAATTGGTTTGAATTATTCTCCTGTAGGTGCAACTGATGCGTCCTGAGTAATAGCGACTGTCTTCGAAGCGACGAGGTCTGAACTGCTGATTGTGATAGTTGCTATACGCTCATCATATGTATCGTTTGCGTCTACTCTAACTGTTATCTCTCCGTTGTGATTTCCCTCTACTGGAGTAATATAACACCATTCAACATCACGTGTCACAGTCCAAGCAGTAACGTTCGAGTTGATGCGGAACGTATTGGTAGATGCATCAGAAGTGAATGAGAATTCATCTGGAGTAACTGTCATAACTGCTGGACCACCAGACTGTGTTACTGAGATAGTAGAAGTGTCTGCGTTTCCGGCTGTATTTACAGTAATCGTAGCGCTTCTCGGAGCAATTTCATGGTTAGAACCAACAGATACGGCGAAATGACCGTCGTTTTTTCCAGTATTGGGAGTTATTCCGACCCAATCCTTATCCTTCGTAACTGTCCACGATTTGTTAGACAAAACATCAATCGTATTCTGTGTTCCAGCAGCGTTTGCTTGTATAGTTGTAGAACTCAAGGCAAGTGCCGGACCTGCATATGCGCCCTAGCTGACATCGATTGTGTCTATAAGCGAATTCCCTTCATTATGGAATGTGAGCGTAGCATTTCTGGTCGAAGTAGTATAGTTCTTATCGATATGAACATCAACATGTCCGTTGTTTGAACCGTCTGTCGGGAATGGTTTTGTCCAATCAGCATCTGTGTTAACATATCAAGTGATATTAGATTCTACTCCACAAGGAACTTCGCTTGAATTGTAATCTATGTCGATAGTAGCCGGAGAAGCCTTCAGTCTCGGATTTCCAGCAGCCTGTGTAATGGTCATAACAGCATCTTGAACATTCGGACTCTTCACTTTGACGTGCGCTGTGCGCGATTTCGTCAAGTTATTCTCTGCGATGCTGACATCAATTGTTCCGTCATTTGAACCACTTGTCGGATTTACAGTACACCAATTCTGGTCTGTAGTTGCTGTCCAATCTACGTTTGACGTAATTGTGAGGGTCTCAGTAGAGCCGTCCTTCGGAACATTAGCAGTTGTCGGACTTACGGTAATATAGTCGCTTCCTTCGTACTCAACATATGCGTCATATACAAATACTCCGTTTGTCTGGAAACGTATTGAGCAAGTCGTACAGTCATTCGGAGTTCCGTCTGTAAGAGTCACTCTGAAATACGTCGTATAGCGATTGCCCAACTTTTCTTTTCTTACTACAACACAACTATCATTCCAGTTATCTTTATCAGCGCTATTGAAAGCATAAGACGGTTTAGATACATAATTCTCTTTTGAACAGATTGCCAGATCAATGACTACTTTGTTGATTTTGATTTGAGCATTGCTTTCGCTCTTGGAATCGAAGTAAAGAGCAGCGTTGCGCATTGTATAACCAAGCACAGTCTTATAACATACTGCTTTATCTCCGTTCGTCGGAACTGCTTCTATAAAGTACGCATCAATAAAACTATCTTCAATATGCTGTCCGAGCATATTGTAATAGATGTAATGATTCGTATCTTTCGTCTTTAAACTGAAAATATTTGTTGCCATTGTCTAAATGAAATCTTCTTTTACTTATTTATCGTTGTCTCTTCAAGTGAATAATTATCTTTTGAAATAAATATTTTAAACAGTGAAGCTAATTATAATTCAATGAGAAAACAATACATTGTAGTGCTGACTGCTAACGCAGAGAATATATCAACGACGAAACTTGTAGTCGACTCATTACTTAACCAAGATACTGATGTTCAATATAAAGTTGTGTTGCTTTTGTCTGATAAAGACTTCAATTCTACGACTGAAGTTCCTTTCGACCTCTATATGTTGGCACTCAGACAGAAGATACAGATTCTCTTGTGTTCTAACGTGCGTCAGACAATCAGAAGCAAATTCTCTGACGATAACGTCATTGAAGCAGAACATAGAGAAGTTGCTCCGAACTGGCTTCAGAACGAAATAGAGTAGGAAAAGAAAACAGAACAAGCACAACCAGAAAAAGTCGAAAAACTTTCTTCTGTAAAACTGGCTATCAATGAACCTGAGATTAAGTCTGTCAAACCTCAGAAGTCAAAGAAACGTTCATCTTCTACGCCCGTCGTCAAAATGAAGAAAGAAGAAAGTCCGCTCGGACCAGCAACCGTCATATGTGGATTAAAGGGAGACTTGGCTTATCTTCTGTTTCAGATTGCTACAGCACGCTACTTTGCTAAGGAGCATAATATTGCGGACGTCTTATTCTATCACGAAAGTGAGTGGGGAGATGACGAAGAAACTGAATTATATGCCTGGACGAATATCAATGAGATTCTTAAAGATCCGATTAATGTCATAGGAAGTAAAGCTGAGTTCAAGAACGGACGTCGAACCGTAGATGCGAAAGAAACTAGTCCTACTGAGTTCACTGAGATTCGTTACGAATTCAAACCGAGTGACTTTGATGCACCGAATATTCACATCACAGGCTGGCGTCTGAACCTCAAATACTTCACGAAAGAGTTCTTCAAGAGTATGCTCAATCTTGGAAGTTTTGCAGAAATTTCAAGGCGTATGTACGGAGATTTGAGCGATACAGCAGCAATATATGTCAGTGCTAATGAAGATTCATTCTACGAAGATGACATTCTCGCTATCAGAAAGAAATTTCCAGATGACGACTTCATCATATTCTCAGATGACGTCGAATGGTGCAAAGATACGCTTGTTGGCCTAAACTTTCAGTTCCGACAAGAATCTAAAATTGTAGATACCGATGAAATCGGATATTCTGAACGTATTGACAGCGACCAGTTCATCGACTTGGTAGCAATGTCTCAGTGCTACGCAATGATTACAGACGATTCACTCTTGGCTTGGATTGCAGCCTGGATTAGCGAACGCCCCGGTCATATCACTGCATATAAGGAAAACGCATTCGAGGACGTATTGATTCCGTCTGACGACAAAACGTGGATGACTTTCGATAAGTTCCTCGCTATATAATCTAATAACTATGGAAAAGATAATTATACTAGGGACAGCACACTTAGGAACGACTCCTGGCAAATGTTCTCCCGACAAGAAATTCAGAGAATGCATCTATTCTCGTGAAATCGTAGCAGATCTCAAGGCTATACTGACGAGTTACGGTTATAAAGTGTTCGTAGATTACGAGCCTTTAGAACCGAATGCTCAAATGAAAGCAAAGACTGCAAAAGAACAGCAGACGAAAGAGTTGCAGTACAGAGTGAAGTTCGTCAACGACTTGTGTAAGAAATACGGAAAGAACAACTGCGTCTACGTTAGTATCCACGTCAATGCAGCCGGCGCCGATGGTAAGTGGCACGACGCTCGCGGCTGGAGTGTCTATACAAGTCCCGGAAAGACTAAAGCCGATGATTTAGCAACTTGTCTCTGGAATGCAGCGAAGAAAAATTTTCCCGACGACCACAAGAATGCCGTGCGTGCTGACTGGAGCGACAAGGATCCAGACTACGAAGCAGCGCTTTACGTCCTGACTAAGACTTCCTGTGCAGCAGCGTTGACAGAGAATCTGTTCCAGGACAATAAAGCAGATGTTGAATTTCTTGAGTCAATGACGGGAATCCAGGCAGTTGAAAGAACTCACGTTGAAGGAATTATCACTTATCTGAATTCTCTTGCTGCTTAATCCGTTCTCTCTTCAATAATAATCGTATTCGGATCTTTTTCAACAATCAAACGATTATCAATAATTTCTCGTTCAATAACTGGACGAGGTGCTCGCCGTCTGGCGTATTTCATATCCCACGTTTCTACATTCGTCCATCCGGCCTGAATTCTCGCACAAGCCATATATGATGTATCATCTTCAGACTTCTTATCTGTATAAACTGGATAAAACTGCTTCTTACAGTTAGCATTAAACCAGTTATTGATTTCATCAGACAACTTCTTTCCATTATCATCGATAAGTCCAGGAATGAAATGAGCAATCATATAGTAGAACGGCTGATAGCACTGGAAGTCTTCATCACGCACTGTGATGCAAGGATCCGATGTCTCTGGACGAAAGCGGAATGAATAACTCAAGCCCGCTTCTTGCTCTCTGTCTCCGTGCAGCATAATACACAAGTTCGCATTATCTTGCTCCGATGGCTCGTACATACGACGGTACTTGTAGTAATCACCCGTATTTGGAGTATGGTCGCCGATGCGCAGAGTCATCCATTTTCCGTCTTCTAACTGCTTTGTCAGATAAAGAGAATGACGCTCAAACTCTTTATCATACTGTTCTTGTGATGTAAACGACCACGAGTTTTTAGACAGACCCTCAATGACTTTCACGTCATCCGGAAGATTGGAGAGAATCGTCTCCTTGATGTCAGTGAATGTCGGAGCAATACCCTTTGTGATACGCTTGCGCTCTTCGTGACGCAGTGCAGTAAACACAGTCCCGTTGAAATAGTCGTTCGTTAGTTTCGAATTGACCATAAACGCAGCACGAAAAGGTGTCCTGAACTTGTAATGATGCGGTTCAATGGGAACAGATAATGTATCGATGACTTTCTTCAGTTGCTCTTCACTCAACAGTTTCTTGAGCAAGTCTCTCTCGCTCTGATAACCGTAGTGATATACCATAGACAAGTTCTCAAGAGATGCTCGACATCCGTATGACTCGCACATCATCGCAATGCCCTCTTCACGATTCGAGTAGTAAAGGTACTTATGCAGACCCAATGCAAGAAGAGCATTCTTCTGACGATGATTCTCAGCAAGGTCGATGATGACGTCCCAATACTCTTGAGTAGCAGGGCGGTTGGCGAACTCTTTCCAGACTTTGATGTATTCACAATCTTTAGAACCGAGTCTTATGCCTTTCTCAAGAATCTCGTTGAACTCCTGGATGTAATAGCCGTCTGACCAGATTCTCCACAGATATTCAGGAAACGCAGGAAGATAAGACGCATCAACCAAATACTTCAGGAGTCTGATTGATACGTCCCAAGCTTGCTTGTTCCAGCAATCTAATGCCAGGAGCAATGTATCTCGATTCTGAGCGTTATCATCGTACATCATATAGATTGTACTCAGAAATCTTCATTTAGTTTATTTTACTGTTGCTGGATTGAAAACGGAATTTCTTCTTCTCTGAAGAGTTCTTTGCTCTCTTCGAGTTCTTTCATAAACTTATCGAAGTTAGCAAGGATTCTGTTCTTCACTTCATCAAACAAACCATCGACTTCTTCATTAGAAAGAACATCAAACTTCATATAGTTCTTCTTGTTCTTCATCAGAAGCATTAATTCGTCCAGATAACCGATGAAGTGAACGACATTCGTCTTCTCAGAAACTTTCCAGTCAGAGAACTTGCAACGGAAGTACCTGTCACCGGACTCAATAGAGACTGTCTGACCAGACACTAACAAACGAGCGAAAGAATTCTTCTTATAGTCAACATTGAAATCGATAACTTTCACGAAGCGTACTTGACCGCCGGATTCAATCTTGATGATGCTACCGAGATACTTCTTCTTGAACTTGTTGAGTACGAAGTTCTCATAACGATAGTTCTGAATGTCTTCAGCAGACTTCTTCTCCGTCTCTGCGCCAGTCATATCATCTTTAGATACGTCGTCAGAATCAAGATTCATTATCTCACGCCACTTTGCTTCATCAAATTCCTTGATACGCTCTTTCAACTGAGACGTAATCTCTTGCGTATCTTCTCTGTTCCACATATCCTCATTATCATTGCAGAGGTAGCGTACGGATTCTTCTGGTCCGTTGTCCGCAGTGCTGAACTCGAACTGGAAACTATCTGTGTCAGTGTAGTCGACAATCATCAGGAATATCTTGTCAAACACGAACCACTTGTTAGCATCTAACGAATAAAGACAGTAGAAGTTCATATCGTCCTTGAGTCTCACGCAAGGGAATAATGAATATTCGCTACGCAATTCTGCGTTGAGAATCTTTGCTTCTCCTTGAGACCGATTGAGTGATTCTCTGATTCTTGCTTCGATTTCAGCATCAGAAAGATTTTCATACTCTGATTCTGATGAAATTATGTTTTTGTTTTCTTCCATTTCTCTTTTCTTGATTATATATTTCCTTATTTATTTTTGAAATTTGGCGAACTCGATTTTCTCGCTCAAAAATTTGAAAAGTTGCTGACAGCATCAATGATAAATAAAGAAAACGGATTCGATTTTGATTTTATGTATCATTTAAGAAAATTTGCTAACAACAATGCATACAGAGAATATCTCGAAGGAAACGATGGTTGGAGACCTCTTGTGGCTTATGTTGTAAACGGACATACAGAAGACATATCCACCGACTGGGGCGGCAAAGATAAGAATATGGAAGCAGATGACTGGTCGATTACACCAGAGACATCTCTTAATACACCAGGTGTTGCTAAACATGCGCTTCTCCCTTCTGGCGCAGACAACAAACGTTGGGTCGACTACCACGACCTCGGTGAGCACTGGATTGAAGTGTTCAACAACGGAACGATGTACTTCCATACGATGAATACATCTCTCGGTCTGTTTGATGCTTCTATCGATTCAAGCGGTAACTTGAATATCACCGTTCCTACTGGTTCTACAACTCGTAACAGTTCTGCCTGGTATACATACGATGAGAACGGTGTACTGAACTTCTGGAACTGGCCGGAAGATTATCTCGACGACTAATTCACTAAGAAGAAATATAGCTTATCAACCAAGTTGTTGAAAAAGTAACGGGGACGTTCAATAATTTGAGCGTCCCTTGCCTTTATTATTTCTCTTCACCGAATGAGAAATTCGACAACAACTTACGGCATCTCTCTGTGTACTCTTCATCAATTGAAATAACGTTGTAGTGAGGACTATTGTAGACGTTATCCGTCAAGATAATCGGAGAATGACTGACAATAATCATCTGGCACTTAGCAGTCTCAGCAATACGAGGAAGCACTTCTGAATAAAGAGCGATGACGTTCGTGATGTCCATAGACTTGTCGATTTCGTCCATCAGAACTGTCGTCAATCGTTTATCAGCATCAGCCGGAAGTTTCTTCAGATACTTGTCCTTGTAATACTTCAGATTTGCTTCAGCCGCTGCTTGCCACACAAAGTTCACTCCTTTCTGCTGATTTTCATTCGCTGCTATCAATGATTCGACTGTTGGTGGTTGAGCGACAATCTTCTTGAGTTTGTTTAGCATCCATATAGAGTTCTGACCCAAACTCATCGTCTGCTTTCCGAAAAGATAGATAAACTCTTCTTGCTCGCTCTCAATGAGACCTCCGACCATATCACCAAACTCACGACAACGTCTCTCAGACATATTCTCATAGTACACAGGAACACCGTCCCAATCGACGACTGCTTCATTTCTGGCGTCTCTTACGATGCTGTTCTTGATGTTCTTGTAATAAGCACTTGCATACTCTTCTTCTTTAATGTCGAAAGTAGAGACACCTTGAATGCTCATAGGTGTATACTTAGTAAGAGACGTCCATCCGTCATTATCTGAAGACGTTCCACAGTGAGCATAAGCAGCAATCGCACGAATGATTGTCGTCTTTCCACAAGCATTGGGTCCGAAGATGACATTAATCTTCTCTGGAGAGAATTTGAATGTGCGATTCAGAAGTCTCTTTACGAGATGTGGGTTTCTGTAACCATCATCGATTGTGTCGAAATACTTGTCGTACTCCGGTCCTCTGCGATGATAGCGTTCAGCGACTCGTTCTGCTTCTTCTGGGTCGACACCTTCACGAACTACATCTTTGAAGATGTGCTCTGAGATATAGTCGTTCTTGCCCTTGCCTGTGAATTTTATGCTCTTAATCATATGTATGAAGTAATATTCTTTCTTTAAGTCAAAAACGCTTCTCCCTGAATAATCAAGAAGAAGCGCTTGCTTTGTGGAGCCGGGCAGAGTCGAACTGCCGTCCGAACCATCATCATCCTGAGCGTCTACACCCTTAGTCGTGTTTTGTTTTTCGAACACCGGCGCACTCACGACTGGTAAACCGTTGCCTTATCTCCCTAAGTTTTCGCCAGACGCCCGGAAGCATTGCATTCTGACTATCCCCGATTCCGAAGCCGTTAACGAGCAATCTCGGAAAAACAATCGCTACGTCCGACTGAGGGGTCACTCTCCTGGAGAGTGATTAAGCCTCGAGCTACTAAACTTCGCTCAGGCAGCCATCCTCATTTTTGGCTGATTAGTGCCATTTATTGTTTCTTTGACAGAATAGTTTACGAGTGTTACTGTCGTGTCTCGGAGTGCAATCCAGAACTTCAGTTGGCCGTCTAATCCTTGCGACCCCAGTAATAGTTCTTTCCTGATTTATCAGTTATCTCAACTGATTTCGCTGCAAAGGTAAGCATTATTTTTGAATCATGCAAACTTTTTGCGAACTTTTTTTCAAGAAAATCGCATTTTCTTATTTATTGTACTCAAAAATCGAGAAAAGTTTATTCTCTGAACGAAAAATCTTTGAATGAAAATAATTATATATTTTTTGAAACTATTTTTCTATTTAGCAAGATAATAGTCAGAGAGAATATCCTCTCACGTACGTACATTAATTATATTATATATGCAAAACAAAAAGACATTATCGGAGATTCTGATTGAAAATGAATGTCCCGTCGGATTTGAAGTCGACTGTGATTTGTTCAACAATCATGCTTGTTTAGTCGGCGTGACATATGATGAAATTGTCATCAAGTCGGCTGCACAAGAACTGAAAGACAAAGAACAAACTCCAATTGTACTCGATAACGAAGGTCGTCTACCTGGCGTTCTAGATGGTAGATGTCTTATTTCTCCAGTCGGAAAGAAAACGACTTGGAGAGAATTTCGTCATTGGAAGTGTGACACTATTATGGTCGCTGTACGCAGTGACTCACGCTATCTCATAACTGAGAAGAAAGAGTACAGAATTAATGATGACGAGTATCGTGTAGTGCTGCTGAAAGACGGATACACATATATCTGCGAGGATCCGATTCTTCGTGTTAATCAGAAATTCTATAATAACCCTGAGAAGCATCTTTATGAGATTGGCGACACAATCAGAACTTACCACTATGACAATAAAGGAGATGGAAGCGAACCTCTGAGATTGAGAATTGTCGCTATCGATGATGAAAAGTACTACTTCGATAATCAAACTTCAGGAAAGATTTCTTCTGTTGATTCTTGGGAGCATCTGTATTATTTCAAGGGTGATTATTCTGATAAAGGAAATATATTCGCTGTGAATACACCAGACGGCGATGAATTCTTGTTTGTCTTTGGTTCAAGAGAACGCATCAGACATACTTTAAACTGGAAAGATGACGAAGATATTGTTTCACAATTCACCATAAACCCCGATGGAACATTAGCAGATGTTCATAACTTCTCTCAGTATTCTGGTTTCAGACTCGCTACAGCAGATGAGCAAGAACTGATGCAAGCAACACTGAAGAGAGAAAACAAGAAGATTGGTGAAGACAGCATAATCGTCTATACGGGTCAAGCGAGGTTGAGTAGCAATACTTACGGAGAACTGTCAGACGTCCGTATCGTCGGAATTGAGAACAAGAAAGCAGAAAAGATTAAGAAATTTATAAGAGAGTTATTATGAATAAAGTAAAAGACACAGAACTTGATTGGTACAAGTTTTTTAACGACCCAGAACACGGAATCGAGTACCATTGGCAGAATGTTTACAACAATAATCTCGAAGTAATCGACCATCGAATTATTGTATTCTTATCGTTGTGGGACATTGAACGGATCTGTAGAACATAGAAAGATATAGTAAATACCAATCTAGTTTACTTTCTTTTGACGCTTCCTCGGAAGTTTGCTTTTTAGGTCGCATAAATGCGACGGTCATCCACAGAGGCTCTCTTCACGTCCCGTCTCCCTGATCCTGAGGGCAGCTGTTGTAAACGCAACAGCACGTATAGAGTACCGACTCTTATCGAGTCGTTGTGTCATAATTTTTATCTAATTCTTCTTGAATCTTAGAGTTATAAATTTCGACACCGTTCTTTTCAAGCATCATTGCAGCATTCCTGTCTCTGTGATGATGATGTCCGCAAGCCGGACACACCCATTCGCGCTCACTGAGCTTGAGTCCACCATAGCGTGTCCCACATTTAGAGCACGTCTTAGAAGACGGGAAGAACGTGTCGTTCTTGATAACTATACGCTTACGCTTAAGCGCTTTATATTCTATCATACGCACAAACTGTCCGAATGCAACATCTTGCAGTGCAGCTGCAAGATTGTGATTTGATTGCATACCGATAACATTAAGAGTCTCCATAGAAATTGCTTGGTTTTCGTCAACTATCTGTGTGGAGAGTTTATGCTGAAAATCCTTTCTTTGATTTACCGGTTTACGCATGGCTTTTGCCAGCGTCTTGCGTTCTTTCTCATATCGATTGCTTCCTACTTGTTTTCTAGAAAGCAAACGTTGATGATGTGTTATCTTGTTCTTCTGTTGTTTAGAAAAATGCTGATTTTCTATATGAACGAATTTCTTTGATGTTTCTTTGTTTTCTTCATTGAATATATCATCATTGTCGAGCACGACAATGAAGCCCATATCATCTGTAACGAATTTCGCCTTCTTTCCTATAAGAAATTCTTTAAGACCCAAATCAAATGAGAAAATAGTATCTGAATATTTCTCATACGTTTCGTTATCACAGATAAGAATGGAAGCATAATAAAATCCAGTATTGTCTATAGTCACAGTCACAGACTTGATATCTTTTTGATGTCTGTTCAAATATATCTCATCTCTGATAGAACATTTGAAATGTATATCTTCAAGACCGGTACATATTGATATGCGATTACCACATATCATCTTTGGTCCCATTTTTGATTGACCTCCGGGAAGTGCTCTAATTGGAACGTTGAATGTATCTTTGTGTGCAACTTTCTTTTTATAAACAGGCTTATTGAAACTCCATGGATATTTGTAATGATTACTCCATGCAGTATTGAGATTTATATATGCCTGAGCGAGTATATTCCTGTTGTAGTCATTAAGAAAACTATATTTCTCAGTTTTCTTCATATCTGTCAGTTTCTTTCCGTATTCTTTAAGTCCGCAGCCGTCGCTGATTTTCGGCATTTCTTTCTCTGCTGGAATTTTCTCGCCTTTGAATTCATATTCCATTTCATATTCAAACAACTGCTCTTCTTCTTTCGCTTCTTTATCTTGAATCGCTTTTCTTTTATCGGCTAGACAAGAATTGTATATAAGACGAGAGCATCCGCCCAATTGATTCATAAGAGACGTTTTATTGTCGTCTGGATACAAACGAACAACAATCCCCTTCAAGTCAGTTCTCTTCGGAGCATCGCTTTTATGCTTCTGCTTCATCGAGAACCGCTTCTTCGAAATCTTATTGTCTCTATGTTTGCGTCTCTTCATCTTTAAATATGAAATTCCTTTGTTTATTTATCTAAGTATATTTATATCGAAATAGATTTACTATGTCTTACTATATTATTTATCAGAATCGTCTTTTAATTCTTTTATAAGTTTCTCTGTGCGGCGACGATTGCGTCGCTGTCCGTACAGTCTCGCACAAAATGACGTTACTATAGAAATGAAATCTTCCATCAAATCCACTTTATCGTCAGATGCTTCATTTACGATTTCAAGTCGTCTTCCTTGCATCTCCAGCAACTTCTGTATATAGTTCGCTCCAAAACGAGAGAACCGGTCTTTATGTTCGACGACTATAATCTTTATAGACATATCTGTGAGAATTTGTTCTAATTTCTTTCTTTCGTCATTTAAACCAGAACCGATTTCTTTTACTACTTTAGATACTTTATATCCACGAGCATTGCAATATGATACTAGTCGTTCTGCTTGCGTATCGAGATTGTCTTTTCTATCGGATGAAGAAACACGAGCATAGACTGCGACTTTGACATCATCATCTCTTACAAAATGATTCATTGGAAGATATATATGTCCGTCATCATCTTGTATCGCATCTGGAAAACGGCCCGCTTTATATCTGTTCCAAGCAGTTCTGTAACTTACGCCGAAACGCTTAGCATATTCTGACAATTTTATATAATATCCGTCTACCATAAATTAAACATATATTTTCTAAATATTATACAGTAAAATGTTTAATTAGTTTACATTCCATATAATTTCTAGAACTTTCTACAAAATATACAATCAATTGGGACGCTTTTGAATATCACCAGCGGACTATTAGGAGACAGTCTGAAAGTTCGTGTGATTGCTACGTTCAATGCTCCTGTTGATAATGTTGATAAAGCATTGCTACGTAAGGGACGTATGAAAGTAGACTACGAGTTCGGGAAACTTTCTAAGGAAAAGACATACGCTCTTGGTAAGAAACTTGGAAAGGATGTCAAGGAAGGCGAGAGTTTGACTCTTGCGGAGATTTACAATTACGACGAAGAAAACTCATTCAGAAAAGAGAAGAAAACAATCGGATTCGCAAAGTAAGTGAAATGGAAGTGATTAGAGTAGCCAATATTACATTCTCGGATGTCTATGAGCAACTATTGACAAATGAAAAAGAAGAAGTCTGCGAAACATTTAATCCTACAGAACAAATGCGAGCAGAATCTGAAGGTTTGTTGATGGAGTGCAATTTATTGTCTACTCAAGCTGCTCTTGAAACGATGAACAGGAGATGATATGGAAATAACGAAAGTTCCCGTAAGTTTTGAATCAGACATCTATGATGAGAGCCGATTGAGTTATGCAGACAAACTCGTATATACAGTCGTCGCAGAAGAGATTAATCAATATGGCAAAGTCGATCACGTGAGTTCATTGTCACCAGAAGCAGCGACTGAGACACGAGATATGCGCTAACTATGGAAATAAAAACAAAGAAATATCCTCTTACGCCTTCTGAGGTTCACGAGAGTTGGAAGAATACAGAAATGCATCCTCAATATGCTACTACAGTATATTCTGAAGCGTGTAAAGGAGGACTTAGAAATTGCGGAAGCAGATTCTTGACAGTAGATGCATCATTGAATACTAAAGGAATGAGATGAATATACAACAAGTTTATGACTGGAGATTGTCTGATATAACGAAAGACTTCTACGAAGAGACTCAAATTGCGTCCGCCTGTCCTAAAATTGACGATAAGACGTTTATTAACAAATTTCTGCGTTTCGAAGGCAATTTCACTAAGATGTCTGTCGATTCTGCAACAAATACTAAGAATATGAGATAAACCGATGAAGATAATGAATATGTGTTCTGGAAGCAAAAGTACGTATGGAAATACTATTTCACAGAGTTACGTTGATAACGAAACGTTTGAAACATACGTTGTTGCAGATGGTGCAAAAGGGCTCGATGCTGCAACGAAAACTAAAGATATGCGTTAAATATGGAAATTAAACCAGTTACATATAGTAGATACTCAGACGTTAACGGCTTCTACGAGAATTTCGAGAAAGTCGTAGCAATCGGATATTCGAATAGAAAATATATGCTTTCGAGATATTACAGACGAGAATTCTTATCTATGGACGCTGCAACTAAAACTAAAGATATGCGATAACTATGCAAATAAGAAACAATCACACATTCTCAAGAAAGTCTCCTGTCGATGGAGAATGGCATTACTTCAAGGGAACTTGGGCTGGTTCAGATGATGACTGGATAGTCTCTTAGGAAGCGCATTTTGGGATGTCAACAGTTGACAGAAAACATAACAAAAAGTATCATTTCGTGCTAAAATTTCAAGAATCTAAAGATAAATAATAAAAAGACATCTTACAAGAAATTCAAATGTTTGAACCGGTATACATGAGCAAGTATGGGCGAAAGTTCAAGTCGAAGAACTTGAACTGCATCAAGTATGCCGAGATATTTGAAGTTGCTAATGAAATGAGAGAGTTCAGGAATGAACTCTCTGAATATGCATGGGGCAATTTCGACGAATTGATAATAAAGATGTCTTCTACAGACTTTTTGAAGTTCATCAGGAACAATTACGAGCCGGCTCGTAATCTCGATTCAAATTTCGACTATGATCAGATAACAGCCGTCTATGCTGCATACGAGGGAAGAAGAAAAGCGATTGTCAGGAACATTGATTTCAATGTTCATTCATTCGAGGGATTTACTTACTACAAGAAACCCACGAAGTATCATAAGATGGGAGATTTGAAATCTGTGAAGTTCACAGACAAGAAAACGCTCTTGACAATCGCTCTCACTTATATAGCAAGATACTGGAGAGAGAACGAAGACGAGATGAGAGACTACATCAGCAAGCAACTTGCTGATGAGAACAAGAAACTCTCAGACGATAAAAGAAAGTTCTATGAGAATATCCTGAGATGCGTAGACAAGTTCTCATATGAGAGACTCTACCGTCTCGCTTCATCAAAGCGAGACCGTATATTCGATAGATACAGGAAGAGAGACGCTATTCATTTTGAGAAACTCACCTTCGGTGCAAGAAGCAGAAAGCTGAACTTTATTCAGTTCAACACGAATAAGAGTTCGCTCATCGATGCATTCATCGAATTGAGCTGGAAGGGAAGAACTCTGTTCATCCCTGTCAGTTACTCAAAAACATTTTTCGGTGACATCGGAAAGTTCAATGAGAAGCATTCTAACTTTCAATACGAGATAACATTCGATGAGAAGAACAAAGAAATCTTTGTTCATACGACTATAGACGGAGAAAGGAAGAACTTCGATGCGAGAAATCTGAAAGATTTCATCGCCGGTGACAGGAACTCGAAGCATGATATGTTTATGCTCTCTTCGTCAGTCGTCTGCGGAACAGACGACAACGGGAAACCTATCTATACACGTGAGTTTGACTATGACAGAGAACTCATAGATGCTTACAAGAAGCATCTCAAAGACATTGAGAACAAGAAAAAGAATGATCCCAATTACACATACGGGAAGCGAGTGAGGATCAGAGAGAAAGTCCTCAATGAAAAGATGAAACAGTCCATGTTCAGAAAGACTGCCGAAATGTTTGAGGCAGTCAAACAAAGTGGACACAACCACTTCGTGGGAGAAGAATTAAACGGAACATACGGAAAGTGTTATGTTAAAGATGAGGATGATGTCAACTACAACAAAATCCTCGGATTCCTCAACTTCTTCTCCTACGACGATTCTCTGGAGAGAATCGCACACAAGCACAGAGTTGCAATTTCTTTCGTTCATGCCGCATATACTTCGCAGACCTGCCCAGTCTGCGGACATATTCACGAAGGCAACAGACCGACGCAGGAGAAGTTCAAATGCACTGAGTGCGGATATGAAACCAATGCAGACGAGAACTCGTCTGCCAATATACTTAACAGAGTCTGCGTAGACGTTCTATGCAAGAGACTCTTAAAACTTTCAGACAATGGGGAGTTCAGACCGAAGAAAACCAAACGGTAGAAAATCAAGGAATTTCTGTTGTCTGTCCGGGAAAACGCAGACGTCTATGACGTCTGCGGAGAGACGGGTGCTGGAAGTGAAAGACACTGATTACTACTCAGTGAACACTTTTAAGTACGTTTATTTCTTCGGAGAAACCCTACAATTTGAGTAGGTTTTCCCTAAAGTTTTGATGGATTTGCGCATAGCGCACGTCGCTGCTCATTAATCAAATCTTTACTGACTCTATATCGTTTTCGCTGACATCGACGTAGACTAAGCGATTTTTCGCTCTTGTGATGGCTACGTACGCTAGGTTGTTCTCTTGCTGAATTTCCCAGAGTTGCTGGTTCTTATGTCTGAAAGGAAGCAGTTCCGGACATATGATATAGACGTTTTCTGCTTCTAAACCCTTTGCTTTATGAACTGTGCTCAGCATAATAGCGTCGCCGTGAATCTGGTCGTCGAATATCTTATTCAACAATGCTTTCATCTCAGCCGGATTCTCTGTCTGTGAACCGATAATCTTACAAGCACCGATTTTGTCTTTCAAGTCAATCATAGCCGGATGCGTCTGCGGATTAGCGATACCTTGATTGAAGAGTTTCTCATAAAGTATCTCTATTTCTTTATCTAAATGTGCATAAAGAGACGTCATCGTAATCTGATTGAGCGTGCCGGTGTTCTCCGCTTGTTCTATGAGTTGAATAATCGACTCTGCAATGTCACGCCCCTTGACGAAGCAACTCTTTCCTTGAGACATCAGTTTGATAGCGACGCTGACGAGAGGTTTCGTCTTTCGACAGATAATCATATCTCCTGGTTTGGCGTCAGACAGCGATTTCTGACGGACAATCTCTCCGTCTATAGCATCTTCATACGCTTCAATCTCTTTGACGTACTTCTGGGCTGCGCTGACGATGTTTCTCCCGCATCTGTAGTTGACGCTAAGAGGGAGAATCTTTCCGGCTTTCTCGGCAAGAATATCGAAAGAGTCGCACATAGCGCCGGCGAATCCGACTATGCTTTGCGAAGGGTCGCCGACAGCAATGAACTTTCCTACGTTCGGTCGGACGCACTCAAGCATCAGTTCCTGTTGTGCCTTGCTGAGATCCTGAGCCTCATCGATGAAGACGACGTCGTACTTAGGTATCATCTTTCTGAAGCCTTCGCTCAGAGGAAGCGTAATCATATCCGTATAGTCGACTCCATATCCGTTCTTAGAGCGGAACATCATCAGATTGGATGAGATTTGTAGGACTCTTGCTACGGCAGACGCTTCATTTGCTACGGGAAATATTGAATGCCGGTTCATTATTTCGACGATTGCTTCCGGCTGACGAGCAGTGACGAGATTGATGCGACACAGACGAAGCAGTTCAACGCAGTTATAGATGTATGCCCATTTCTTGGATTCTTCAAGAGGTGCATCAAGATACCTTATGTACTTATCGGCGAACCAGTTCTTGTACTTGTTGTCATTGACGCTAATCTTCAGTTTGCCAAGAACAGAGAGACCAAGTGCGTGCAGTGTAGAGCATCGTATATTTGGATAGTCTACAAGTTTCTCTTTCAGTTTATCGACAATAGACTTGTTGAATGCCAGGAAAAGCACTCTCAAGTCTGGATTCGATGAGACGATACGCTTTGCACATTCAACGCTTGTGGTTGTCTTTCCTGATCCTGCTACTGCCTTGACGACGAATGAACCGTTCATCGGATTCGTAGCGAACTCAAATATTTGATTTTGATATTTCGACCAGGCCATTATTGTTTCTTGTTGTCTTCCGTTTTAAGTTTGTTTGCGTCTTTAGTTGATGCATCAGAGATACTGACGTAATCGTCGCATTCGAACACTTCAAAACCGTTGATTGTCTTGGGTGTGTTCTTTCTTGATGATTTCTTCAAATCATTCTTTATCTTGCTGTTCATAGTTTATTAAATTGCGTAAAATTTTGGGAATTTATCTTTAATTTCGTCGAGTGTCATTCCGTCTTTAATAGATACATTATACCAACCAGAATAATTGACGAACCATTTCAATTCAATGATGAATGGTTGACCCTTGACAATTTCGAGCGCTTGCTTGATGTCATCATCTAGCGGTTGTCCTTCCGGACATACATAAACTTTAACTTCTCGTATCATTTGTATAAGAGTGATTTATTCGTTTATATATTGTACTCGGAAAGTTAGAGTTTGTTTAGAAGAAGATATAAAGAAAGGACGTCTGAATTCTAATTCAAGCGTCCTTTATTATTTCTATTTGTTTATTCGTTTAATCACACTTTCTTAGGAAAATATTTCTCGATAAGTTTAAGGCCGACTACGAGAACAACAGCACCGATAGTCATCCAGACGATGACTCCGCTTAATTTAGTGATAATGAACAGAACGATGATAGCGAGAAGTCCGTAGAGGATAGCATTCTTCAGAGTAGTTTCGTCGTATTTCTGCTTGATGTAGTCGATAATCGACTGACTGTCTTTCTTTTTAAAGAACTCAAGAATAGACTTGAGCATAATCATCAATTTTACCATATGCGTTTGTTGTATATTAGATTTTGCGTAATATATTTATCTCTAAGCGGCATATGCGACTTAAGAAATTTCAACTCCGAGGCTTCTGACCCAGTTCTCGAAGTCACGAGCACAGTCGTCATTGATAATCAGAGATGCGGGTGTCATTACACCGGCGAGTTTTCCGTGCTTGTGACTCATTTCCTGGTTCCAAGCGCTGAACTTTCCGGCCCACTTGTAGTAGTTCTCTTTATTCTCGAAGAGAGCGTCCCACATATCTGTATTGTATAACTTGTTAATTCTCATATGACTTAATTTCTTTTTGACACTGCAAAGATATAAAGAAAATCCGGAATATACAATATTCCGGACTGTTTTTCTTTCAAATTTTTGAATATTTTAATAGTTATCGACGTCGATTTCACATTCATTAGGAGATTTCTGGAATCATATCCCAAATATCTTTGATGCCCATTGCTTCATCATAGAGGCGACAGAATGCTTCTCTGTAGCGAACTAAATCATCGTGGGAAATTCCGTCAGTGTCCTGACCCATTGAAGTCATATATTTGTAGAAGTCGTGTTCTTCTTTAGTCGGTTTACGATCCGACGGAGATTTCTTCGTCTCTATGCCTTCGTAAAATTCGGGTGAGATAGGAACGTCTGTGTTGTCACGCAGCCATTCAATCTTACTGTTAGACATCGTAGCGAAATAATGTTGCTGACGCAGCAGATAATCTCCCAGTGTTCCGTCTGAATACATACGAATCAAACGCTCACGACGCTTCGGGTTCTCAACGGTCTCGATGTACTCTTTGAACTTGTCGTCATCAATTTCATAGCCGCCGCCCATACTGCGAGTAGCGACACCAGTTTTAGTAAATGCTAACAAATCCAAGTTTCGTTGTGCTGCTTTCTTGGACGCTGAATCTACAGTTTCCTGACTCAATTCGAAAAGCATATTCTTGACGACAGTATGGAGTTCTTCCATTACGCCGTTATAAATCTCTTTCTTCTATTCTCTAGTTAATGACATAATTAAATATTGAGTATTGTTTATCTATTTATCGGATTCAGAGATAGAACTCAACTGTTGTCTATGAATTTGAGTATATTTCTTTACATAGTTCGAGGTTACATTCTGGAATATACGGATAAGGATTCAATCCCTCTGAGATGAGACGACGGATATATGTGCTTGACAAATCTGGAATATCACTTTCGACCAACACATAAGGCACTTCTTCAGTTTCCGGTTTCTTACCTCCACGAGTGAAAGCGATGACTCCGAAACGACCTTTAATCATAGTCTCATAGTTCATCCAGGAACTGAGAGAATCAACGACATCTACGCCACCGATGATATAGTGTTCGTTCTCGTCTTTGTCATACTTGTTGTAAAGTGCTTCTAATGTGTTACAAGAATAGTAAGGAGGAAACAAATCTTTCTCTATGTCTTCGAGTTCACAATGATTGATGAACTTGCATATATTAGAAATCATTTCACATCTCTGTTCAAATGATGCAATTGGTTCTGATTTCCATGGATTTTGTTTCGCAACTGTGAGACGCACTTCATCAAGTACACCGTCATTTATGCACTTTGAGGCCATTGAAATATGACCAATGTGGATAGGGTCTCCAGATAACAATAAATATCCGATTCTCATATGATATTTATCAAATTGACGTAATTAGTGATTTGTATGTTTCGAATGTGAAGTCAGGGGCGTTAAGGCCATCAGAAGTGTGTTCATAACTATAATTGATTTTCAACGCTAATCGCTTATTGCTTTTATCGTATATCAGAGTTTCAAGATTATTCCACTCTAATATTCCGTCAGATATAAGAGTAAGAGTTTTGTTGTTGAATTGAAACTCTGTTTTCTGTAGCGTCTGAGAGGGTTCATATTTCTTATAATCTTTTGCGATATAACTGAGCAAGATGCTGTTAATATGCGCTGAACAATATATAACTGGCTTCTTAGCAAATTTTGTGAAATCAATCAACGGACGTAGGAAGTTGTCCCAGATGCGGTTGTCATTCTTGAGAACTACGTCAATTTCTTTAGCATTGCGTTTAAGAGAATCGAAGTACGCCTTTGTGTACATATAAAAAGCCTCTCGATGCACATTCTCACGCAACATCTTCTTGAAATCTATGCCGATAGCACGCAATTGGCTTTCTTCAATACTCGTCAACTGCGCAGTCAATACAAGAGGAAGTTTAATCTTCATTATCGGGTCGACGAAGACAAACTCCTTCTTGTATTCATTGTCATAATTCTCTGATGCTTCAACTTTCGCCATCTTTCTCACAGGCTTGCTTCAGTTTCTTGATGTCGCCACGAAGTTCTTGCAACTTAGAGATATAGTCCTTGCTGTCGAACTCTTCACAGAATAATGGAAGTTCGTTCGGGAAGTACTCGTTGATGTCACTGATGAGTGTCAAGTCACTCTGAATCTGCTTTGTTTTCTCATATGACTCGTCGAGCATATTCATTACGTTTCTACTGACGCTGTCGCAACTGAAGTCGACACCAGAGCGCTTTATAATCTCTAAGAACCATTCACGATTCTCAGGGATAGTCAAATCCTTGTTGTAGTGAGACTTCCACACACTGCGTTCGTATTCAACAGTCTTTCCGTTGAATGTTCCAGTGTGATGCTCTTGCTCTTTGAAGATGATACGACCGTATTTCTCGCCGTCGTTGTACTCAGTGTGCCAGTCGATTCCTTTCTTCTCTTTCAAGAGTTCAATTTGCTCGTCAGTGTGCTTGCCCATCAACTCTTTGTGTGAGAGATAAGTCTGAGCAGCCTGTTGCTTGCTATTTCGACATGCATCAATTTGGCGGAATAAGAACCAGCCCATTACGTCATTGAGACTCGGAAGATCCCAACATTTGCAGTCGAACTGATAGAGCGGTGCTTCAGAGATTGCCTTCTTGATGTCACTTTCGTTGAAGATGCCGTTGATAGAGTACTCCATCATTCTCTTGTTGAAGAATGAAGTAGCAATGCTCGGAACAATGCTGAGAAGTTTCACCAAGCGACCGTCGTAGAACAGAGTAGACTCTGGAGTCTGAACGTCTGTCAGGAAGATAGAAATCTCGTCTGACTGGACGTATCCGCAGACTGCTCCTTGAATCTGACTGCACAGATATGCACAAGTCTCGTTCATTGCGTCAATGAAGACTGAGTCAAACGGCTGCTTGAACTTCTTCTTGATTTTCTGACTGAATGAACGGCCGTCACACATAATCATAACATATGAATTGCGTGGGAGATGCTGCTCGTGACGACCGCGGTAGAATAGCATCCTGTATTCGAGGTTCTCGAATCTGCTGTTAATGTTCTTATTCTCTTCCATAAATTTGAAATTTTATGAGTTTGATAATTGTACGTAAATTGCTGCATTTCGTTTGCAAAGGTAGCGATTAATTTTCGATTCTGCAAGAAAACGGAAGTCTTTTTGTTTAATGAATGTTAATTTTCAATTAAAAACATAACTTTTCTTTATTTTCGCTTGTGTAGTTCAAAGAAATTGTGTACTTTTGCACTTGAAACGAAGCATATTGCTTTCGTACGTGCGTATACAATAACTATATGGAAAATAAAGAGAAAATTGACGAATTGTTGAATTCGAAAATCCTGACTCCGTCTCAAGAAGAACTTGAGCAAGCCAGGAAAGACTATCTAATTTGGCAGAAATCTTCGCCGAACAACTTTTCGTACTGGTTCCCGAAGATTAAGTTTGCTGAAGATGACGTAGTAAAGATTCCAATGTCGAGAATTGTCACGGTTCCGGAAGATTTGCTGGAAGCATTCTTTATGGACGGCAACAAAGATCAGAGAGCGAAGCATGAAGAGAACATCAAGACGTGGATTCGTCAGTCGTTATTGCCCGCTATTGAAGAGATTCCTTCTCCAAGATGGTTCTTGAAGAACGGTTGTTTCTCAGGTAAATTCAATTTCAGCGAAAGTTGTCTTCTGAACAGTGATGATGAAGAAACGGTATATAAGCACGTAATGGCGATTCAAGGCGATTCTCTGATGTATGATACAAACGGAAATCTTGAGATGGTCGTCAGAGAATTTATCGAGCCGGCTGCTGATACTCCAGAGATTTATAACGGGATGCCATTGCGACCTGAAGTGCGATGGTTCTACGACTTTGACAAGCACAAGATGTTGTACGGAAAGTTCTATTGGGACTGGGACTATTGCCACGAGATAATCTGTGAAAATGAACAAGATAAGATTGTCTACGAGAACGTCTATTCTAAACTACACGAAGAGTACGAACGTCTGGAAGACAAGCATTTCTGTTCCGTTTCTGCTGCTCTTAGTCGAGTTGAGGGTCTGAGTGGAATCTGGAGCGTTGACTTTATTCTTGAAGAGAATCGAGTTTGGTTAATTGATATGGCTCTCGGTGAATGTAGTGCTTATTATGACCCCAGTTTAATCAAGGCTGCTAACGTATGAAACATCACGGGAACTATGATTTACAAAGCGTGGAAGAATTGCGTTTGAGTCTTGAACTTGGTGCGCAGAACTTCGTCGCTGGAGAAATGGATCGTTTGAGAAAGAAGCATCGGAACACCAAGCGACATAAAGAGAAACAACGTAGAAAGAATGTTTGAATTGAAGTACGACATATTAGATGACTTGGACGCTAAGACTGTGAATGTTCAAGAACTATCTGACAATGGTGAGACGGATAGTCATACTATTAGTGTCTCGGATTTCTATCAGAAAGTAACGGACACTGAGTGTTCGCATATCTTAGTAGTAGGAATACAAATGGCAGAAGATGTTCAAATCGAACAAATCAAGGAACGAATTAATCAAATCGTTCATCGTTTCTTTCCAGATGTTCCAGATGCTCACGTAACATTTCCAACCAATTCGGTTTCATCTGTATGTACTATCATTTCTGCGATGACGTTTAATGATTTCACCGATTATGATAACTACGGAGGATATTTAGAATACACTAAACTAAAAAATACTGTGTCTAGCGCATTGATTAAAATTCCGATTAAATTGTCGTTTTATACAAATGCTCATATCGTCAACAAAATGTTGAATTTTATGGCAAGTCTTCGTGGAGCATACGTATTCAACAGAACTGCAAAAATCAGTCGGATGCTTGTATACAGTTTATATGAAGACGGACCATATAAAGTGCCAGAAAAATTAGATATTGGTGGATTCATATATAACATAAAGTTTAACAAAACATTTCATCTTAACGATACGACTGATGTGTATCTTATAGTAGAAGGTATGTGTTTGCTTTTTAACGATGGCGAATGTATTACTAAAGCAGTTCAAGATTGGTTTGCGAAATATTCTTCAGTACCTCTCTTCGGTGGGCCGTATACATATGAGAAACTGAAGACTGCATACGAGAATTATAAAGAATTGAATGACAGAATAACAAAAGATGCATTTGATAATTGGTTACACCATACATGACTTTGAATTACGACATATTAGACGACTTGGAAGCCAGGCAGTGTAATGCTATAGAGAAACTGACTGAAGAAAAAGGAATCAACACAACAGCGCACGATTTCTATGAAAGTCTCGTGCCGTATAAGCAAGAAGCAGAACTATTCCTGATACAGATTCGCTACAATAACATCGATATTGAGAACACGATTGATATGTTCCGAATGGTAGCGAATCGTTTCTTTGCTGAGTGTTTGAACGTTCAGTGTGTCAATAGTCTTTATGACTTGAATAATATTGCCAATCGAAAGAAATTCTCAGAACTCTATCAAGAAGCAAATGAAGCAGAGATGGTTCTTGATAACAATTCAATTATTCCTTTTGGTACGCATATCTTATTCAAGATTGCTGTGAGAAAGTATAGCAACTTATCAACTAAACGAGAGATTGTTAATCTCTTGAACTTTCTTTCTTCTATATACAGCATTTCGATTCAAAATGACAATTCGACTGTAATGGTCGTAGACTACGAGCTTGTTGATGTTTTACCGCATCAGATTTCATTCAATGCAGAACAGTTATATAGTCTGAAGCACAATCATTTGAAAATGACTCCGCTTGAATATCCTCCAAGATTTCTGAAAATGTATCGACTGGCTCAAGAAATCTACGCTTACTTAAAAGTAAAGGTTAATGCTGACATCATTTCAGAGATTATTCAAAAATGGTGGAATAAGTATGCATACATAAAAGAGATTTATACGTATAAAGAATTAGAAGATTTTACTAATGCTTTTAAGAAAGACAAAATATTGAGAAACTCTTTCTATGGTGCAGCAGGGGCGAAAGTTTACGACCCGACGAAAGTTTTTGTCTTGAAAGCAGATGAAACATAAATTCTTCTTTCGGAAGCGACGTTCTCAATTATTCTTTGATAAATAAAGAAATTGCGTGCGTTTATTTAATTAAGTAATGCAGACGAGGACATTAAGACTTCTAGATAAGAACAAGCGAAAGACATACGTCACTAAGTCTAAGACTAAGAATGACGCTGTCTCTTCGTACGTGAACATCAATGATAATGCTGACGGCATATACGGTGGCTGGTTCAGCAAGAAAAAGAAGAACGATGAAAACACTGACGACGTCTATCAGTTCTCCGGAAAGAATGACGAAGAGAACCAGGCAGAAATCAGTGAAGAGATGGAACAATACGAAGAAGCCGGCACTATGCAGTCATACATCCAGAGTATGATTGACTAGTTGACTGTCGCTAATACTGATGATACGAGTATCAATACGAAAGGAACGAACGATACAAGTATCAATACTGCTAACGGACAGACAGACCCGCAGGAAGTTCAGCAAGAACTTCCCGCTTCTTTCGATCCTCGCATTGTACGCTATGATGCATTCAAGAGTGCCGGAACTATCATACCGTTCTCAAGCGATACTGCCGCATCTGTTTACTATGATATGGTGTTCAGCGTTGAGAAGGCTGTCGCTAAGATGGATCCGAACTATGCTGCACACGACCAGACAGGAACAGATGGTTATCAGGCATCTGACCGTGTAGCACCGAATACTGGAGAAGTAAATAAGTTGAAAGAAGACCCAGATTTCTACGGTACACAGTCTATGATGAGTCCGTATTGTGTGACTCGTCTCGTCGGCGGTTTGACGGGTCAGAGAAACAATTTCATTACTCATATGTATGACGTACGTGACTAGAAGCGTTTCTATGATCACGCCGGTTTCGGAAACGGCAACATTATTGAGACATCAGATGACTTCGTGAGTATCACGAATCCGACGACTACGAATATCATTACTTGGTCGAATAAAGACCGTTGGGGTCGCACACCTTATTCTTTCCAGGACTTCGTGTTCTGTAAGTACTGGAATATCATTCCGAACAACCGTATGATAACCTTGCGTAAGTACGCAGTCCCGACATATGATAACTTGAACTTCCCTGGTATGGACGACCACGGAATCGACGCAGCAGGAGAAGAAAATCACAATACTACTGACCCGAATGAAATCAAGAGAAAGACGATGGCTCCGATTGCTACTGTCGTTGCTTACTTCGGAGGTCAGAGTCCTAACAAACTCGGAGATTTCATTAATTTCTCTACGGGAACGCCGTGGAAAGACTTAACTGCTGACGTTCATCAGGTTCAGGGTGACACAGGCGACGATCCTCGTGCTGTCATCGATAGAATGTTTGAGCATACTGGCGGTTTCGGTGGCTAGGGTTCTGATTCTAATATCGTCAACAATTTCTTGACAAAATCTGGAGGTCTGACAGGACAGTACTTCTCATTCGCTAAATTTGTCGGTCTGTTATCACCAGATGGATATAGCGGACACTCTCAAGCAGCGTTCGATAGATTAACGCAGGCTAACGTCGACCCGACAGATTAGATATACAGCAACAGAATTTACGGTCCCGTCAATCGCATTACGACAGTCAAGAAGCGTGAACCGGGTATCGAGTTCAGTCAGTCTTTCAAACTCGTATGTGAATATGTAGCACGTCCAATCGGTGGTGTGAATATGAAAGCCGTGATGCTTGATATTCTTTCCAACTGTATGGAGATGGCTTCGCCAGAAGCAGTGTTCTGGGGCGGTGGTTATAAGTTTATGATTCATCCTCATATGTACCCGTTTAAGAACACAGCACTGAAGAACAATGTGATGGCTAGTCTTTATGCCGGTAAGATTTTCGGTAAGGATGGTGCTATTTCGAATATGCTTTCGGGTTTGAAGACGTTTGCTACAGATACGAACGGTAACTTTGACTGGTCGTCTATCGCTGGTCGTATCGGTGATATTCTCGGTCAGACAGTCGGTGCCGTCGGTAGTATGTTGCAGTCTGTATCATCGACATTGTTTGGTGAGCAGAGCACATTGTCTCAGTGGTTCGGTGACGTGACTAAGAATGTAGCCGGTGAAGATAATGCCGAAGCTGGTAAGAAGAAAGTCCAAGCATTTGCTAATAACTTGAACAAGATGTGGAAAGACCACGTTATCCAACAGACTGCAATGCCGTCTATTAGTGGTATGAAAGCGCTGTTGACGGGCGACCCAGTCGGTAACTGGCATATGACTGTCGGAAATCCTCTGAACCCGATTATGGTCGTCGGAAACCTAATCTGTACAAAAATGCAGATTGAGATGGACGATGAACTCGGTCCAGATGATTTCCCGGTGAATCTGAAAGTGACTTATACGATCGAGCACGGTATGCCTCGTGATAAAGCTGCTATTCAGTCTATGTTTAACAGAGGCGCTGGTAAGATATACAAACTGCCTGACTATGTGAGAGCGACTTCTGACTATGAGACGAAGGTCGACGACTATACGGGAACTCGTTATCAGGGTGAGTCTTGGGTTAGTCCCGCATTTATGAATGCTTCTCAGTTGATGGCTAGAAGTGGCGCTCGCGGTTATCAGACTATGAAGTACGATACTCCGAAAGAGAACAAGATGGCTGGAAATACAGAGACGATGTTCGTTGCGAAGTTTACTCCGCCAGATCCTCAGCGTGCTACGGAATGGATGTTCAGCGGAGGTTCTTCTTCTGCAAGCGCATTCCTCAGTAGGAACAAGGACAGCCGTTCGCTGTACTTCCCGAACTTGCATACACAAAAATCATCAGACAACTAATTCTAAATTATGTTCGAGTATACGTTAGATAGAAAGGAAGAAGTTACGGACGCTAGAGGCAACCGAATCATAGACCTTACGAAGAGTATCTTTTCGAGAGACGCCGGAGAGATTCAGGACTATCGTGTCGTGCGTATGTCTGAAGTGTATCAGATGCGCCCTGACCTCATCAGTCAGTATATGTACGGAACTGATGAGTACACTGAGTTCATTCTCAAGTTCGCCGGCATCAGCAATCCGTTCACGCTCGATGAAGATGACATTCTGCTGATTCCGAATGTGACTCAGGCTATAGGAATGATGGAAGCAGAGAATCGTGGTGCTAATGATGCGACAGCGAATGAAGCGCAGATGGTTCAGATAAGGAACTTCTACAAGTTTGTGAACACTGAGTACAAGTCTGACCGTTCAAGTTACGATAAGTTGAAGAACATGGACATTCCGTCGGGTGTCATTGATACGACGAAGGCAAGAGAGTCTGATTATATTGTTCCTTATATTAGCGAGGACGGACGTACGTCAATAACGATTCGAAACAACAGAGTATACTTCGGAGAAGATTCTGGAATGACGTCTGCTGACCAGGCTAGCAAGTTATCTACCGGCGACGGTGTAGCAAAGAGCGTGCAGAGTATCATCGAACAGGCACAGACTGAGTATTCTGAGAAGAACTGTCTTTACAATGGTATGACTGTCGCTGATATGTTCAGAAGCAATCAAAAGAATATGTGATAAGAAAAAAGATATAAAGATAGAATCAGCAATCATTCGTGGTTGCTGATTTTTTTGTTTTGATAATGAAACTAAAAACAAGATTTGTAGTATAATTATTAGAGAAAATATTATAAGTGAAATATGTCATATTCTTTATTGAAATTAAAATCAAAGCGCACTGGCGCAGTCGTTTACGATTACATCAACGATGCTTGCGAAACGCATAATCTATATGATTCTGAACTGAATGAGAAGTTCTCATTCGATTATGGAGAATGGATGGACGTCTGTCCCGCATATGATGAAATCGATATGTCTCAAGACGAAGCAGATAGAATTTGGAATGATATTAGAACAAAAATAAGAAATGAGTTAAATTTATGATTTACGAAAACGAGTTTATTGTACGAGAAATTCCTCAGCGATACAAAGTGTTAAAAGTTGTTGTCGGACATGGAGATATGAACGGCAACAACTACTTAGATATCTGTAATGAAATAAGTAGTGAATATGCAGACGATATAAATCGGAGATATAGAGACATTGATGCTAAGTATCTCTTCATTGTATATTACAAAATTGATGATGAAATCAAAGTAGTTAAAGAGATTCTTGAAGAAAAGCCATTTATGGAGAACTATAAAGGAATCGTACGCTTCACTAAAGCAGAACGCAGTTCATTCGGATATTGGTTTGCTCACTGGTGCGCATTCCAATTGACAGCCCTGAACTTACGTATCTGGAAATTCAAGTATCTGTTTCACGATTTTGAGAAACCCTGGCTGAGATTGATTTGGCCGTATAAGAAAGTGCAGACGTTTCATCGCTTTCACAACAAGCATCATCTTGAGTATGGACTTGAACACGGATTCGATAAGATTGATTGGGAAGCATTGATGATTGACTGGGAGTGCTCAGAGTACACAAAGGAGCAATGTCCTTTAGATTGCAGAGGAGAGATGGAGAATAAAATATCTCAGAACGCATGGAAAGATTACGAAACAGAGATTCGAAGTCACTTAGAACCACTGCTGAATAAGCATAAAATTTAACACTAAATATAAGAAAAAAGATGAAAATCGAATTAAAAGAAATCGTCGACCAATTGACTGAAGCGATTGAATTGAAGCCAGGATATAAAGTTTCTGCACTCATCGATACCGATAATACTTCATATTTCTCAAAGTCATCTGCATTCTTGAATAAAGCGAACTCAGGCAAATCTTTCACTAAATTCTGCATAAACCGTTTGTCATCGAGATTATTCAGTGCGTAGCGTTTATACAGTTCTATGACGTCTTCGCAGCATTCGAATTGCCATTTCGTATGATCATCGCCTATAGTACGTTTGAATGCACTGCTCTCTGAGCAGCCGTTGTTCAGATGTTCTGCAATGCTAGAACGGAAATCTTTCCAATTAAAAGTCTCGGATGTCCCGTCACAATAATGGTATTCACGACCCCAGTAACTTGCTGACATTTCGACAGCAGCAATTACTTTTCCGCAACGGATACGTTCATCATCTTTCTCGCGTTCTTCTTTATTATGACGAGCGTTACGTTCTTCGTCAGTTTCTTTGGGTTTGCTTGCTTTATCATCCAGGCACACACGTTCGTTCTTATCAAATGCGTAGGGTTCGTTCTCTAATAAGAAGAGAATAATCGAATCGTCTCCGTATCCGGCATCGAAATATTGAGAGACGCTCTTACGGACTTTCTCTCCTTTCTCATCAAGAACGTATCGAGGAGCGCCAGCATAGTAGTAAGTATCATCGTCAAGACAACTGATGATTTTTCTTGCTACGCTTGGACTCAATTCTTTGATATGGTTGTACGGACGCATATGCGAAGAGATTTCTTTATCTCTACCACCAAAGTCTTTTTTGGACCAACCGCAGTCATATGCAATGTGTTTTGCCACACTCAGCGGATGTAACGGAAGCAACTTAGTAGTTCCATCATAACGGACGTCAGAACACCAACTCTTCACTTGGTATTCTACCAGTTTCATAATAATGTATTCGATGTTATCAAATGTCGTTTTCATACTGTAAACATTATATATTTTAAAGATTGTACAGAGCATTGACAATTTAGTTTATTCGGAAGCATTTCCAAACGACTCTTAAAAATTTCTCTCAATTGTTAAATAATGTTTATTAATGAATTTTTCTTTCTGAAACATTTGCGCATATCAAAGATAATTGCTACCTTTGCGCTGTGATTTAACTGGACGTCTGGACTATTCGGATTTCCGGTTATCACAGAGAAACTAATTTCAAAATGAAACGTACAACGAATAAGAAATAATTCATCAAATCAAACAAAAAAGATATGGCTTTTTACGATAGTGACGGACCAGCAACAGGCAATGTCCCCGTTGAGTTTCAGCCGACCGATACATCGGTCAACACACAGATTGCGTTCGATTACAAGAGCGCTTTAGTAAAGATGAGCGATGACAAGCGCTCGGAGTATCTTGCTCAGGTACAGAGCGAGGTTGACATCGACAAACCTTCAAGCATCCGTTCATACGGTCAGGACTTGATGGTTAACGTCGAGCGTGTCTCTGAGAAAGTTTTAGAGATGTCGAAGAGCGACCCGGAAGTCGCTGCCATCCAGTTGACGAACGACTTGATGATGGAACTTGACGACTTGAAGTCGCATCTGAATGCTGACAAGGGCAGCTTGTTGGATACACTCAAGAAACTTCCGATTATCAAGAGTATCGTGCGCAAGGGCAAGGAGATTAGTATCGAAAAAGCAACTCCTGGCAGTAATTTGCGCAAGGTCTCTGAGAGTTTCGCTGCTCTTAAGGTCGACAGTATGGCTCAGACTGTGACTATAGGCGATATGGCAATGACTTGTAAGGAGTTTATTATATCTGCACGTGAGAAGATTCTCGGTCTGATGGTTCTGCGTGAGCAAGTCAAGGCTCAACTTGAGCAGGCAGAGAGTGCCGAGTACGTGAATCTGGACGAATTGCAGCGTCTGCGCATTGCTGACGGAAACCTCTCTAAGAAGATTGCCGGAATGTCGACTACAGAGCACTTGTCTCAGCAGTCATTGGTTCAGCTCGGAATTCTCAACGGCACTTATTCATCAGTTATCGACCGCTGTGAGGAATCTCAGCAACTTATACCTGTCGTTCGTAACCAGGTTGCTATCGGTGTGCTGACTGACCGTAACAAGCGCAGTGTTGAGCAAA
>NFZD01002854.1_pt1 | contig 42648 bp, 72 predicted proteins | sample 1095381 | NCBI WGS metagenome assembly NFZD01 (sample SAMN03609891, study PRJNA323583) | gut metagenome | isolation source: feces | host: Rattus norvegicus | place: Denmark: Riget | collected 2013 | reverse complement strand
TTAAACTTTTTCTTTCTTGTTTGATTTCATGATATAAGTTTACCACATTGTTTACTAAATCTTGATAAAAGATATCTGAAAATATATCATATTCTAAACTTGTATAATAACTATATGAGTTTAAAAATTCTTCTCTTGACATTATCAGAAAGTTTATAGTTGTGTTTAAATCTTTATTTAATAACATTATCTTGTAACCTTTTTAAATTCTTTTTCTAAATCTTGTAGTTTAACTTTAGCTTTTTTACGTTTGTGTATATTTAAGTATAGTATAACTTCTCTTAAACATTTAATTTTATACTTTAAAACTTTTGCATAATTTGTTTTATATTGCATTATTTAGCCCTCTTTTATGTATTAACTTTAAAAAAAGAGGTGTAGTTAGAAAGGAAACAGCCTACACCTCATAAAGAAAGGGGTTTCTATTATTTCTTAAAAACATTTTTTAACATTTCTAATAAACCAATTTTGTTTATAACTTGTTGGTTCACAACTTTTTGCACAATTTTTCTTTCAAGTTTGATTACATTAGAAACTATATAAATTCCTTTTACTGTTTCAACTTTACATCTTGCTTTACCAATAGCTACCACTTTACCTGCAATAGTTGAAGTTTTTCCGTTTACATTTGGGTAAACATAAGCTACTAAATCACCTACTAATAAATTTTGTCCTAACATGTCTTTCATTTTGTACCTCTTTCTTTTTTTTGGAGTAGCAACTCATGGTTGCGTACGTTTACTACTAACTTTTAACTTTTATTTTATAATTTAATTATACTACTAAAATTTTACTTGTCAACTAAAAACTTAAACTACATCTATACCAAGTTTCTTCTTCAAATTCATAGTTAGACAACTCTTTTATACTGTTTAATTATTCACCTAAAAGCTCAAATTCTGCACCGCATTCACTTTCTACATGCCAATTTTCATTACCCATTTGTTATAATTTTTCAATAGTTTCACTATCATAAACAGCAGTTATGTATGTTAAAATAATTTGTGGATTTCCATTTAATTCACCAAAACGATTTTCAATATCATAAATTTTTAAATCTGTACCCATAATTTTACCTCTTTCTTTTAAAATAGCAACTTCGTTGCGTACATCTTATACTTAACTTTTAACTTGTTCCGTTTTATATCTTCTTTTTAAGACTTGTAAGTCTAAGTGGTGAATTAACTTTTTAAATATCCACTTGGAACATGTTTATTATACTACGCTAAATTTTATTTGTCAAGTATTTATTTTAAATTTTTTAAAAATTTCAAAGCTACTTCATAGGCTTGATTTTGAGTATTAGTATTTTTTGAATAATATAAACCATCAAGTGCACAATCTATTGGTGCAACAAGTTCATGGTCGTAATTTTGTTCATAAATTCTGTCTATATCTTCTTTTAAAGACTGAATTTTTTTATATTCTTGAGTATATATACTTACATTTTTATGTTTTTCTTGCAGTTTTTTAAGTTCAATTTCTTTATCTTTTATCAATTCTTTTATATCTTGATTTAAAGTTTTCTTTTTAATATCAATTAAAATATTCCATATACTATCATTTTCAGTATAACCATACTTTAAAATTTCTTTTTTATAATATTCGTTTAATTCAAATTTATTTAAAATCATATTTACACCTCTTTCTTTACAAATATAATTGTATCACAAACAAATTTATATGTCAAACACATGTTTTAAAATTTTCCATTCATTAAATCTAATATAAACATAACAAATTTAACAAATAATACAATTAACATTATAATTAAAATTACACCAAATATTGAACCCAAAATTTCTGCACAACCCTCAGGTAAAATGCAAGCTAATATTAAACCAAAAATTAAAACTTGTCCTATACCAGAACCTAAAAATATAATTAAACCTAATAAATCTTTCATAATTTACCTCTTTCTTTTAATATATCTATACTTTTTTAAAACCGCAACATCTTAAGCAATATTCAGACCTATTATCAGGAATTATTTTAACATTTTCAAATATGTTTTCAAGTTGTTTCTTATCTTTTTCAAAATTTTTTATTGAAATATTATTGTATTTAATAATATATGTATCTATTTCATACCATATTACTTTTTTTTGATTATGTATCGATTTTAAAATATTCATAGTATTACCTCATATTTACAATTCAGTATCTTCATTTATACTATCTAAATCTGTAATGTATATATCTATATTTAATACATAAGGATGTTTTTCTAAAAATTTATCTTTTGCTTCTTGTTCAGAGTTAGCAAATATGATACAAATAGTATCATAATCAAAATCTACTGGAACATTAATTAAATATTTCTTCATTGTCTACCTCTTTCTTTTTTAAATTTATGTACTAACTTTTTGAACAACTTTAGTATACAACAAATAAAAATTTATGTCAATAGGTTTGTTAAGAAATATTAACATTCAAATAAACTATTATCAGTCTTAATAATATAACCATCTATACTTGTATCTTTTTGGATGTAAATATAATTTTGCGTTAATAAGTCTTTACATAAGCCATTTTTAAATGTGCCTAGACTATTTTCGGGATTATCGCAAATATATCTCATATATCGTTCGTAAGGTCGTTCATAGCTCTGTAAATGAACTTTTTTATGCTTTATGATAAAATCTATAGATTTGCTTTGTGAACCTATAAAATCGCCTTTTAACCATCTCTCTTTTGATATAATTGTAAACACTCCACTTGGTACATCAAACTTTTGTACTTGTTTGTTTTTATGTGCAAGTAAATATTCAAATTTTAAAATTTTAGATAAAAAATCAATTTTATTTGGGTTTATATCTTTATTTTTTACCTGATTACCAATTATAAAAAGATAGGTATCATAAACATTATATACGTAATTAAAATATCCATAACCATTTAAATTTAATGTTTTATTTTTATCTCTGTTTTGTAAATCTGAAAGAACATAAGAGAAACCTTCATCTTTATAAATTATACCACAGTTTTTTATATCTCTTTTTGTAAGTTTGGTTGGAACGTTCAAAAACATAATATTTATAATACCTCTTTCTTAAAATCTAATTTTATATATAACTATACTTCAATAGTATATTTTTGACTACCCATGTTATCAAATCGTGTATAAGTATAATTATCCATTACTATTTGGCGGAATAATTGACCTATTGAGCCACCAACCAAAGATGTGTTTAAGAATTTGTGTACAACATCTTTACCAACATTATTATATTTATATAGTGTACTACGTTTGAATAAAATTGATAATACTTCTGTTTTTGGATTATAACTGTACATACTAATATTTGTACTATTAGGAATATTTACAGTTATAATTTCATTATTTGCTAAATCTTGTTTTAAACTAAAAATTGATTTCATTATTTTATCTCCTATTCAAACATTTTTTCTAAGGCTTCCATACCTCTATCTTGGGATGTTTTACCAGTTAATTTATAATCAACATATTCAATAAAATTTTCAGTATATTCAACCAATTTAGGTGTAAGTTTATTTCCTGACATTTTTATATCTTGATAATATTCTCGTTTTATGTCAAATAAAAATTGTGCTACTGTTTCATATATATTATTTTCTAAAGTTTCAAATTTTGTCATTTTTTACCTCTTTCTTTTAACATATTTATTGTACTATGAACATTTTAAATTTTCAAGTATCGTATTTGTATATTTACAAATGTTTACATTCCAGTTTCAATATTAATAAGTTTACAATTTACAGTTTCTTTCATGTTTTTATATTCATCAGTGTAAAAAGAAATAGCGTTATAAATATATTTTTTAATTTTGTTTATAACCATATCTTGTGAAGAAATATATCTATTCATCTGTGTTATATATTGTTTATAGGTCATAAATCCAATATCTAACCACTCCTCATTTAACTGTTCTTGATATTCATTGCCTTTTTTAATCAAGTTTTCAATAAATTTTTTATCTTGCATTGCATCTTGACGTGTTTTATTTGTTTGTTGCCACATTTTAATATACTCATTAAGTTCGAACTCTAAGAAGTCACCCCAACCAAGAGTACGTCTAAATAAAAATTCATTTTCAGTCATAGTTTACCTCTTTCTTTTAAAAATTTTTTACTTGCTAAATTTTTATTCTCAATTAATTCTTGTTTACTCAAATTTAATTTATGAATTTTAAGTGTTTCAAAAAAAATCATACTGTACAAATAAACTTTGAATTTCTTTCTTTGACATAATACTTTGACCGCCAAATTCATATTCAACTAAATACAATTCTGTTCCAAATATATAACTCATTTTTACCTCTTATTTTATATATTCTTCAAGTGCATTAATTAAATTTTTTTCAGGTTGTGTAAGTTGGTTTGTCCATACTTTTTTATATAATGCTAAAAAATTTTTTATATCTTCTAGTTTTTCATGTGAGTTTTGATATTTTTGTGCTGTACTTTGTGCACGTTCATAAAATAGTCTTTCACTTTTAGTCATTGCCATAATTACACCTCTTTATAAATTTTCTACTATTTCTTCTAAATTATAGTATACTTTTCTTAGTAAATCTAAATCTTCATCAGAAATTGCATTTGCACTAGATATACATTTACCATTTTCATCTTCATCTATAATGTCAACAGTAGTAAAGCTTGCTAATTGTTCATCAAATTGTTTACAAACTTTGTTCAAATCATCTTTTAAACCATAATCAGTTGTTATGAATCTTACTGTATCAAATTTTGTATCAACTTCTTGTGTATTAAAAGCTATTTGAAATTCATCCAAAGAATAAATTTTACCTTTATTTTCAGCTATCTTTATGAATTCTTCATCTGTTACATTTTCACTAAAACCTAATGAATAAGCGTTTACAACATAAGCTTTTGTTACTTTCATAGTTTACCTCTTTCTTTTAAATTTTATGTACTAACTTTTTGAACATGTTTATTGTATATCAAATAAAAATTTATGTCAATACTAGAATTGAAAATTCTTTAAGTTTGTTAAGAAATGTTAATAAAATAAGTAATAACAATAACTACGTGGTTTACCACTTGCTATACACATGTTAAAATTCTGCCTTCTTATAGCATTTTCTTTACTCGTGCTTTGTGAAACTGGTTTTTTAACATCTGTATTCTTTGCACCATAACAAATATTAATACTAAATAATATTAAAACTAAAATTAAAAATTTTTTCATTTTACACCTCATCTTTTAAAATAGCTATTTTAAAAATTTCTCTAACTTTATTGTAAATATCTTGTTTTTTTACATGGTCACATGACCATTTCATAAATTCTATAAAATTAGTTAAAACTAATTCTTTTAACTCTTCAACAGTTTCACAACACCTATAAATATTATTAATACTTGTATATACACAAATAAGTTGTACAAGTTTTTCAGTATTTATCAAAGAAAAGTAATCTTCAAATACAGCTTGTTCGCATTCTATACATGCTAATTTATAATCACATGTTTTATTCCATTTTTTACTCTCTTTACATTCTACAAATTGTTTATGTAAAGGTGGTATATCAAATGTTTTAAAAAATTCTTTTTCTAATTCTGTAGTCATATTACACCTTAATAAATTCTGCTTTGTAACCATTGTTTTCAAGTAGTCGTTTAATATATGTAAGCTTGACTGTATTTGTAAAAACGGTAGCTTCTTTATAAGACTCTGTGAAATATACACCTTTTTTATTTCTTGTTAATTTATAGACATATTTTCCTAAAGGTTTATTATTTTTCCAAATACGTACAATTGTAGGTTTACAAGCGATTTTAAATTCTTGAAATTCTTTATATAATGCTCTTTTCACTTGTTCGCTTTGTTTTTGGTTTATTTTTCCAATAATAGAGTAGCAAATTTTTCTATCTTCACCTACTATATGACCATCTTTATTTGTAAACTTATTACGTATAATTGTTTTTATATTTTCATAAAGATAATATATTTGACATGCTTTCGAATGATTATTTATACATCCCCAATGTCCACCTAAAAATTGTAAAAATTTACCATATTTCGTAGAAGTGCCACCATGAAAATTGCCATAGTAAAAGTCTAGTAAAATTTCTGCCTGTAATTGTTCCTTAGTTAAACCTTTATCTTTAAAATAATTCCATTTTGTGTAATACCTTGGTGTAATATTGTTTGTGGCGGATGTTATAATTGCATACCAACCATTTTCGTCATTTACTAATCTAATACTTTTAACTTTTTCATAACTCATATTTTACCTCTTTCTTTATAATAACTTTTGACATGCTTATTATATAACAAATAAAAATTTATGTCAAGTACTTTATTAAAATTTGTTTATATATATTTTTTTAGCACTCTTTTAAACTGTTGAAATTCAAGGTCGTTAAGTGATGTACCGCAAACTTTTTCAGCCAAAACTCTATCATTATATTTAAGTATATAAGTGGCTAAAGCAAATAATCTATTTTCATAAGTAGAATTATCCCAAATATATTTAAACTCTTTTTCCTCTTTTGTAATAAATTTTACAACATTATTCATGTTACACCACCTTTCTATAAATTCAATATAACATAAATAATTTTATAAGTCAACACTTTTATTAAGAAATATTAAACTAATTCCAATATGAATCGTTATCTATATTATTGTCGTTAAAATTATCATCAAGTGTAATTTCAGTATTATTTTCCTCTTGTATAGTACCGTCTTTTTTTAATTGTTCATATAAATTTTTATTTGTTTTATAAATATAATCTGCAAATGAAGTTCCTTCATCTGGTAAAATTTTTGTTTTAGTATCACTTATATTACTTGAAGGCAAAAGTAAATTCATAAATTCTTGGTCTAGTTCTTGTTTTAACTTTTTTTGCTGTTCTAGCAATAACTTTTGTTCGTACCTTTTTTCGGCTTCTTCAAATGTACAATCATTTTGTTTCATAATTTTGTTTATTTTTTTACGTCTTAATTCTTTTTGTTTAGAAAACTCATTTATATCTTTATTAAGTTTATCAGTAAGTTTATCATTATTTTTTAAAGTGTTTTCTAAGACTTTTATTTTATCATCTTCTATATCATCAAAAATTCTACGTTTTAAATAAAGTTTAACTGTAGGCATAGATTGAATTTCTTGTAAAATATTTTTTATAACAGGGTTTGAAAAGAACTGAATTATACCACCCTTCTTTTTACACTCCTCGTAAAATTTTGCAATTTCGTTTGCACTCGGGGAATAACCAAAACTTCTAATTTCAAATTCAATTTTACACAAATAGTTTAAAATTACATTTTTACCCAAAATTGTTTTTATATCTGTTGAAAATAAATTTTCTTGTGAACTAAACAAATCTTCAAATCCACCAAAAAAATCGCTATCAAACGGCATTTATACTTTCTCCTTTTATACCTATTATATGTATATATAATATCACATTATAATTAAAAAGTCAACTTATATTTATATACTCTTATTATATATATAAAATATTTTATAAAAAGTAAATTTAAAATCCTGTTTTTTAAAAATATCATTTTAAAAGCTGTTAATGAACATGTAAAAATAGGGTGAAACGTGACTCGAACACGTGATGTGGCATTTGCAGTGCCATGCCTTACCAACTTGGCTATTCACCCATTTACCTCTAATCTTATATTAGTTTGTATATGTAAAAAATAAAATGGGTCTATTAGGACTCGAACCTAAAGTCTACCGATTATAAGTCGGGTACATTAACCATTATGCTATAGACTCAAAATATAAACCCACTATAGTACAAAATACGAAAGGAGGTGCAACAGTGGGTTTATTTGTGAGTGTAATATTGTTTTTTTATAGTAATTTGGAAAAACGAGAAACATTACACTCTAATTATATAAAGATAAAACAAGCGTTGGATTAGTTTATTACCAACAAATGCTAATTGTAAACCTTGACATTATACATGTTTTACAGAGATATATCTTCTTTTAATATAACGTCTTATATCTCCATAAATATATCTTAATTCTGTAGGATGAACGATACACCCAACACTAACCTTACCTAACTAGTAAGCATCTTCAATATGCATGGTTATAATAAGTGGACTTCGGTCGTGCAACGCATACAATAAGGATGTCTATAAATAGACTGCCACTTTATATCTTCTTGGTAATTTTTCAACCTTCCAATATACCTTTATGCGTACATGTGCTTATTACTTTCACATTACATAACAACAATTGTCTTTGACAAAACTTTTCTAAACGAAAGAGCATTCCAACTCTCTATTGTTATTACCTTTTTCTCGGTTTAAAAAAATATTCAGTCAACTTGTTTTATCTATTTAATTTTTAATGTTCAATTTATATTTATATTATAACATGTAATTTTTTATTTGTCAATAGGCGAACCCTGTGAGCAAAGTGTTTACATTTTTTCTAATTTTAATACTTCTTGATGTAATGTATTTTCATCTAAATTTTTACGTTCATACATATAATTATAAAGCATATTTTCAATTTCTAATATTAAATCATTTATTTGATATGCATTTAAACCAGACGATTTATTAATAACTGTACTATTTGATTTTACTGTTATGGAAAATAATGTACCAAAGAATACAGAAAATGTAAATTTATCAGTATTTTTTAAAGTATCTTCATCTGTCTCAAACATATTTAAAACAAAATAAGGTTCTTCATTCTCGACATGATAAGTACTTAAATACATTAATATATTTTTACGTATAGCAAGATTACTACGATATAAAATTTTTTCTGTTGTACTATTGATATGTTTATCGCCAAGTGGTATATAACGATATTCTAATATTTCATCAATGTTTACAAAACCATTCCATAAACTTTCAGAAAAATTTACTAATCTGTTATATAATTTAGATACTTTCTTTTCTGTCATTTATATTTCCTTTTATTATCACACTGGTTCATCAGCTTCTAAAACTACATGTAAAATTACAGATTCTTCACTAAGTTCGTTTACATAACCTGTATCCCCAACAGTAGTACACCAAAGTTTTTGTTGAACCTTTAAATATAATCTTCTAATATATTTACCATTTTCATCTTGTATTAAATTTACAATAGAATCGTTGACATTTGGTATAAAATTAGTATTATAAAAAAATAAAAATTTTAAATCGCCATCATCTACAATTTGGTATACTGGGATTTTATATTTATATTCTGACATTTATGTTCTCCTTTATAAATCCATAATATCACACATAGCTTTATATGTCAAGTGGTTTAATTATCATTCTTATATTTTATATCAACATTCGTCTCTATAATACCCAGCAACTTCAATTGCTTCTTTTAAAATGTTATCATAAGTACGTCTATAACTACGTGTTTTACATATTTTTTTAAACTCTCTTTTTACAATTTTATCAATTATGCCCATGCGTTTTAAAAATTTTTCAGGAGTTTCTTTTTCTTTTTTATTTTTAAAACCATTCTTTTCACATATGGGGCAGTAAAACTTGGTTGTAGGTTCGTCATTGAACTCACCCTTTTTATCATAAATTAAAAAAGCTTTTTCACACTTTTTATTTTTACATGTTGCTGTTACCCAACCTTCAAACTCATTAGTTTTTTTCATTATCTTCTCCAATATAAACTTTTAAAGCAGTTATACCATGTTTTTGAAACATTTTTATATTATTTTCTTCATCATCAAAAGCTAAAATTACATCATAATTTGGTAATATTTCATGTAATAAAAAATCTTCTTTTACAATTGAACTAGGTCTAAAATCATTTTCTTTACGCATAAGTAAATCAAAAGCAAATCCATAATCTTTTATATTTTCACACATTGTAAAATTTTCTCTAATAAACCTTAGACTGTTTAATCTTATTAAACCTTCTTTTGTATCTTCTCTTGCGGTTAAAAATATTACATAAGGTGAATTATAAAAGCTATTATAAAAAGAGTTTATAATGTCTATAACTTTATGAATCGGTTTAAACTCACTGGGTGCATACCATTTTTTACTCTCATGAAATTTATCCCAATCTTCACGTGTTACTATATTGGACAAGTCTGCAATATTATTTTCTTGTGCAACTGTTCCATCCAAATCTATAATTATACAATTTTCACTAGGTTTATACATATCTACCCACACTTATATTATTAATTATTATATGTAACGTATCTTCTATTGATCTTCTTTTTTCAAAACAAGGTATGCGGTTATCTATTATTAATTTTTGTACATAATTGTTTACTTTTATTAAAATAAAAACTACTGTAGAATGATATTCTATTTCAAAACAAAATTTTATATTCTCTGCGTTTATTATTATTTCTCGCCTGTGTTGTGTAAAATTAACTTCTTCTACAAAAACCATTTTATCCTCATTTATAAAATGAGTATATCATAAGTGGTAAATATTGTCAATAGTATTTTATTAAACTATAATAGTGACACAATGAAAGGTATAAATATGGGTAAAAAAACTGGACCAAAAATTAAATTAAACAACGAAAAGTTAAAATCAATTTTACCACTTATGTTACAAGCACCTACACCAAAATATTTAGCTATGGGTTTAGGGCTTAATAAAACAGAAACAGTAAAAAATTATATATCTTCTGGTAATGCACTAATTGAACAATTTGAAGATAAACTAGAAGAACTAGATAATATTATACCATTTACTTATGAACAAATTTTTAACCAAAGAATAGAAGAGTTTGAGGTAGAATTTTGTCAACTATATGACCTTGAACCAAATGTGCCTATACCAGATAGATTATATGCTAAACATGAAGCATTTATTTTAGAAAAAAAACGTACTTTTGTTGAACGTAAAATAGAGTATAAAGAGCGTGAAATTCTAAACGATATTAAACTTGTAGATGATGAAGAATTAGATAACGAATTTAAACTTTTGATTAGATTTGCAAGAATATACAACAGATGTAGATGTATGATAGAAATGGGTTTACTAGCTTCAATCACAAAACATGGAATGACAAGCAAAAATGCACCTTTAGGTTATAAATTATTGCAAAGTTATAATAAAGAGGAATTTGGGGAAAAAACAGAGGTTTCACATACTGGTACAATCGAAGTAAACACTAAAAGTATACTCGCACTTGCCATGCAGTATGAGAAGGGTCAAAAAGAAAAAACTTTACAACTTGAAAATAAACAAGATAATGTAATAGACGTTACACCAACAAATTTACTACCTAAAAAGGAAGAGATTTAATCTCTTCCTTTTTTTATAAACTCATCTTTTACTGGTTGTTTATAACATTTTAGTTCTTCATCTAGTTTATTAAAATCTGGTTCTTGTGTTGGTACAGGCTTAGGTGGTATAACATGTGGTGGGTAAAAACCTGTAAACGAAGTTTTTGTAAAACTAACTTGACTTAATATTCTATCTATTTTCATTTTATTCTCCTTTTTAATCTTTTATTTCATCTTCGTGAGGTAAATCTAATTGTTCATCTTTAGGTAATTTATGATGTTCTTGACGTAAAAAGTATGACTCATACGAATCAAACCACGAATCTTGTACATTACTTCCTATACTAAAATACATTTGGATTTTACATATTTCCATTACAATCTTAATTTGATTACCTAGTTCATTGTATTCATAAAACCAGTCATACCAGTTAAATAAAGTATTACATTCGCAATGAAATCTTATTTGATGTCCTAATATACATCCGTATGTACCAAATCCAAATATATTAGCCATTTACTATACTTTCTACTTTAATATTTCCTATTCTTTTTGAAAAATCGTATATACCCAATAAAGCAATTCTACCAATAAATATTTTTTCTGATAATGACGAAAATCGAAATTTTAATAACATTTTTACATTATCATCAATAAAATTCACTAAATTAATATACTTAATAATTTTTAACCATAAATCTAATAAAAATGTTTTCAATTATCGACCTCTTCATCTAAACTGTCTAATGTTGCAATAGCATAGTTCACATATTCTAGTGTCCATTTACAATCTGAACATTGTATAATTCTATGTTCTAAATCTAATTTTAATCCTTCTAGTAAACCAAGTGCTATAAATAATTTTGTTTTATCACTCACTTTACTCATTTTGTGACCTTCTTAAAATTTCAGTTAAAATATCTTTTGAAGTAATATTTTGCATATCTACCTTATTTATTATAGTAGGATTTAAAACATAATCAAGTATACTTATTATATTATTGATTTTATATTTTTGATATTTAATAAGTGATGTACTAGATTTATAATTATTTAAAATGTTTATAAGTTCCACTATCTCTTCTTCTTTAAGCATATAGACCTCGGTTATTATTATACATATAATATTATACATATAATATCATACATATATTAATTTGTCAACCAATTCAGGATGTTTTTGTTTAAAATCTTCTAAGTACATCCAATGAAAACCACCTACAGTTTTTCTACCATATTTGTTATTACAGCATGCACATATATGTGAACCAGATAATTTTTTTTAATCTTTCTATTTCATGAAATCCACCATAAATTTTAAGTTCTTCAAAGCATACAACTTCTTTATATTTTGGATGTTGTCTTCCAAATTTTTTATACATACCATTATTTTCACCAGAATTAGCAATGCTTATTTTCTTTTTTGTTTCTTCTGTCATTATAGTATTATTAGAAGTGGGATTTATATTATATCCTTTATTTACAACATCAAATCTATCTATCCAATATTGTTCATATTCTAAAAGTTTATCCTCATCTTCAACAAATTCTACAGCTTCAAATATAAAATTTTCTTCACCATATTTATTAAAGGCATTTTGCAGTTTAGAATTTTCATGTATATTTCTTTTTAATCTATATGAATGGTCATAATATCTTTTATATAAATTTTTTGTACTTCCAATATAAAGTTTACCATTTATTATATTTTTTATTTGATAAATACCACTTATATTTTTCAATTCTTTTAAATTTGTATTTTTCATGTATGCTCCTTATATAATAAAAATCCTGTTACGTGAGCATACTAAGTGTAACAGGATAATTATAACATATTATTAAACTTCTATTTATAGTATGCTCAATACTATTATAGAGTTTTTATATACTATGCAAATTGTACTTTATCTAAAGCAGCACGTTTATCTCTATCTTTTAAATTAAATTTTTCAATTTCACTACTTATATCATACCCTTGTATTTCGTCTACATTATCTAAATCAAGTGCTACAGTTTGTATATCTCCATTTTTAGATACAAATAGAATGTTTTGGCTTGCTCTAGTTTGTAAATTTAAGGTACTATTAGAATAGGCATTTCCACCACATAATGAGCCATTTCTTGAAAAATAGCTACTATTTCTTGCACAATGTATATGAGATAATAAAACATATCTAATATCAATACCTTTAACCGCATAACGTGAAATAGCTTGTTGTACACTCTTTTCTACATCACCTTTTCCAAAAGCAACACCATGGGTCAAAAGAAAATTATTATTCTCGTTTATGCATACAACTTTCTCACAATTACGACCATCCAAAAAAATAATAGACTCAAAATCTTTAAACAACAACTCTAACATATTATAAACTACATAATCTGCACAATTTGTAATTAAATACTCATCTTCAAAATAATCTTCATCATATCTGCTTTCGTTATTACCAACTCCTGCAAAAACAATATTTTCACATACACTATAAATATCAAGTATAAAATGTTGGAATAAAACTACTGCCATAATAGTAGTAACTGCTCTATTTGAGGTTTGTAAAAGACGTTTTGATAAAAGCGTTACATTATTACATATATCTCCGCCACACATTATAACGACTTTTTTTATACCTTTTGTTATAATTTCGTTTTTTATATAGTCAGCATATTTTTGAAGTCTTTTAGATGCAATAGACATATCAAAACCTATATCTTTAAATTCAGAAGATAATTCACCCAAATGCCAATCACCACAATGTACAACTAATACATCATTATTTATACAAGTAGAGTTGTAATTTTGTTTATACACATTTACTGGTTTTAATTTTTTTAAACCTTCTATCAACTCTTTATTTAACTCTTCAAGTGTATTTAAGGTTCTTAAATTCTTATTAAAAGCGTTACGTTCATATCTAAGTTTATCACTTTGACGTAATTTTTCCTGTCGAAGTTTAGTCATTTCAGTTTCAAATTCTTCACTTTTAGACATTCGTGTTATATTTAAAGAGTAAACTTCTCGTATATCAGATGTATTAATATATGACCAAAATTCTTCACGTTTAAATTTAACTATTTCACCTTTTATTACTATGCCAACTTCTGTAATACAAGGGCTTGCTATAAATTGTTGATAAATCTTAATTGCTTTATCACGTGATACACCAGTTTTAGTTTTAAATTCTAATAGTTGTTCAATAGCTTGTTCTCTATCCATATTTAAAATCCTTTTACTTCTACATATTAAAAGTGTAACATAAAGTGGTATATATGTCAAGAATTAATAATTCACAACTATTACTTCATTTGTTTTTTTATTATGTCTTTGATAATTACACTGATAAAAAGCATCTTGTACACTTATAGTTCTATATTTTGATATAAACTCTTGAAGTGGTTTATTTTCTTTACCATTACAAATGGTGGCATTAGTCAACATCCACTTTGTACCACATTCTGTGCACTCATCAAGTAGTTTAAATAAATCTAAATCATCTTGTTCGGTCCACTCCAAACCTGCTGTACGTGAATAGATATCATCCGAGACTTTATAAGGCGAATCTACAAATACAAAAGTGTTTTTACCATGCATAAATTGCACATCTCTGAAATCTTCATTACACATAAATAATTTTTTACCATAAATTTCGTCTAATTTGTTTTTGTATTCTACAAACTTTTTATATAAAGAAGGATTGAACCAACACCTACCTGCACCACTTGTATTCACAAATTTACCATTTTTATCTATTGTGCAAAAATAATTAAAACTATGAACTATAAGTGTATACAAATCAAGATACGCTTGTGCTGTAAAGTCATTAAATGTATCTGATAATAAAATCTGTGAACCTAAACAGTTAAAATCTTCTCTAAATTGTAAAAAACCTTCTTTATTATTTTTGTTTAACTGATAGTAGTTGATATTATGTTTTATTCTATCCAAACAAAACTCTTTTGAATGCATAGAAAATGTTTTTATAATTCCATATATGTATTTATTTTTTTCATTATAAATCACTCGTTCAAAATTATCTGCCAAATTTAACGAAACACACCCTCCACCACCAAATAAATCTATTAAAGTAGTACAATTTTGTGGTAAATTATCTTTAATAATTGATATAAGTTTAGACTTATTACCACTATAATTAAATGGGTCTTTTATGATTTGCTCTCTACACATTGTACATTCATTTCCTCTCTCAACCATTGTGCTACTAAATGTCTATGACAGAAGTCCATAGGTTTTTCATAACATAATAAGTATAAATTTTCATCTTTACCTTCGTAAGTATAAAGTATACTCCTTAACCATTCTTTATCAATTTTATCTAATGTTTCAGTTCTATATCTTTTAGTATACTCTTGTTCTGTTACGTTACCGTTTTTATAATCTTGCAATAAATTTACAGAAGGATAAAAACAATTTAAACGCATATTACATTTTAAACTAGGTGGTATAAATCTTGCTATACTTGCTGTTTTACCTTTATAATTTTTCATTCTTGCAAAATAACCCGTATAAATCATTATTCTATACCACTTTCTGTATTTGGTCTATAACCTAATAACATTTCTAATTCTTCAAGTGTAATATCACTTTTTATAAAAGTATCTTTTTTATCTACAATATCTTTTTTATCTACAATATCTTTTTTAACTTTTTCTATATCACCAATAATATATAAATATAAATCTTTTAAATCATTAAGATTATACCTAACTTGTTTATTTGCTTCTTTTGTATCTTCATAAATGAATCTATTATTTTCATTTATATCATATAACCACCAAGATACATATTCATATTTATCATTTAAAAGTTCTTGAAGTAAACTAATCATTGTATTAATTAATACACCACCAGTTTTTACCCAGCCTGTACACTCTTTGTCAACTAATAAATCAGTTAGTTTATCATCAAGTTCATCTTGATATTGTATTGCTTTTATACATTTTTCAAAAGTTTCAAATGAAATCATATCACACCTATTTAATTTCTACTTGTTTTGCAAAATATGTTTTTTGTAGATTGAATTGTGTTCTGCCTTTATAAATATTAATTTCGGTAGTTGCACCAGCACTTGAAGTTTGTACTTGATATTTTGGACCAGTGTAAATCAATTGATTATCGGCATATACATTTACAACCTGATTTTGACCAAAAGAAAGTATAAATTCACAAGTGAATATTGAAATTAGCAAAGCTGTAATAAATGTTATTAATAATGTAAGTGATATTTCTATCCTATCTGTTGAACTTTTATTTTCTAACATATTTTCTCCTTATTTATAAACTAAGTTTACCATATTATTATATAAATGTCAAGTTATATATCGCTATTTTTTTCTTTAATATCTAAATTCACATAAATTTTATTATCTTTACAAAACGTATTAAACTTATTAACTAAATATTTTATAGCTTCTTGTGGTGTACTTAAATGATTACATAAATCTGAATCAGTATAACTTCCACCTATATAAAATATTTTATCTTTTTTAATTTTATCTAACATAAATGGTAAAAGTGTGGAATTACCACGTCCACCTTCACTTGCCTTATTTCTAATCTTATCTGTTGTAATCCAACCTATTTTTCTAAAATATTCAGGTGAAGACATAAATGCTATATTCGCTATTGATAAATTTTGAGTATCTACTTTAACTGTGTACATAGTATGTATATCTGATTGTCGATTAAAGTCCATAACATATAAATCAACAATATATCCATTAAGTATTAGATTTTCTATTAAACATGTTATAGCTATACCACGATTCATAATTTGTTTAGCAGAATATGTCCAATTAAAGGTTATATCTACAAATATTTTAAAACAAGGTGTAGGTGCTGGCAAACCAGTATTTATACAACATTCGGGTACACCACTTACTACAGCACCCATATCATAAGAAAAACCTTCTATATCCATATACATAAGATTGGCATCATCTTTAAAACTTTTAGTATCTTCAATTACTTCTAAGAAATAATCTGTATTTTTTTTAAAACCATAATTCATACCATCAATAGTTTGGTCTAAATCGTTTTCACCATAAAAATCATCTTTTTGATTTACTTCTGTAACTGTACCAAATGTATCATTTTTAATAAAAGGTAAAATATATTCTAATTGGTCAATAAATTCATCAAAATCTACACATTTAATTGGTTTACTTAGATTTTTATTTTCAATAATATATTCTCTTGCCATAGTTTACCCTAACATATATTTTAAAGTTTCACCATTTAATTGAATTTGTAAATCTATTTTTTGACCATCAATTTGTATAGTATCTTTGTGCATATCCAATATGTTAATAAGATTGTTTACATCTTTTGAATTATATGATAAAAGTCTGTTTTTACCAAAATTACAATATAAACTTTGTGAATTCAAACCTTCACTCCAATCAGATTGTGAACTTAAATAAATATTAAAATCACCTTCCCAGTCTATATCTGATACAATTGATGTATTTTCTTCTATATTATTTAGAGTGTATTGACCACGGTCAACATCTAATAATAAATAAATAGGTTTAGAAGGATTTGTATCTTTTTTCTTAGGTTTATCTTGTTTTTTATTATTATCCTTAACTAATTCACCAAAGTTTACATCTTGTGTTAATTTTTTTATAACATCTTGACTAGCACCCTTATATATAACCATTTCTAAAACATCATTTAAATCAAAACCTGCTTCTAATAAATCTGCACCTTGCATTGAAGCTCTTGGTGAAATAATAACTTTTAAACCATGTTTTTGTACATTGGCTCTCATTTTTCTAATAATTTTTAACCATGCATTATTATTTGTTAGATTTTGCTCTAAATTATCGTCATATCCAACATTTACACAAATAAATCTATCAAGTGTTGCACCATCAAGTCTATTACGACCAATATAGTCCACTGAACCACCTTTACCATAAGTATTACAAGCAACTATACAAATAAAATCTTTATGTTTATTAATAATTTTATCAGGAAAACTACATACACCATTTGCAAGTAATGAGTTTAAAATTGTTACTACACCAGAATGTGTAGCATCAAATTCATCAAGCAATAATACTCCACCATTTTCAAAAGCTTGTCTAATTGGTGTTGTAATATATTCACCATGAGCATTTATAAATCCTAATAAATCACTTTTGGTGGTTTGCAAACCTACACTCATTGGGTAAAATGGTAAATTTAATGCTTCTGCCACATCTTTACACAAAGATGATTTGCCTGAACCCGCTTCTCCAACAAGCATTATATTTTTATCTATACGTTTAGTAGATTTTAATAGTTTTAAAATTGTATTAAAAGCATTATGAGAAATCTTATTTTTAGGCTTTTCAATTGTGCCAAAATTTACAACTAAAGGTTGTGTATCTGTAAAATCTTTAAACTCGCTTAATTTATTTTCTAGTTTAGTTTGTAATTTATCAATATTTAAACTTAAATCTTTTTCAATTTCATTTATACGATTATTTACAACTTCTTTTAATCTATCTGCTGAATCTTTTAAAAGTGCAGAAGTAAATGCTTCTTCTAAACTATTTCCTGACATTTATATCTCCTTTATACTACTATACTATACATAGTAACATATAAAAATTTACTTGTCAATATTTTTTAATTTAGCTTTTAATTGTTTGTTAAATATTACTTGATTATCGTATTCATATCTTAGTACAATTAAATTTAAATCATATGCTTTTTGAAGTATACACGCTAATAATCTTGGTGGAATAAAGCCTAAAGGTGCAGGGAAATCTCTCTCTACTTCTTTATGTAATTTATTAAAATCCTCGTCTGTTACAATGTTGCCAATATTATAATCATAATAATCCATTATACCATCTCTATACATTTATATTTATCATAAGTTTTCCAAGCATTAAACACAGAACTATATTCACTTTCACCTTTATAACCAAATTGATTGCAAAGACATTTTATATTACCATTTTTATATTCTAAAGTTTCATCACTATTTACATGACAATGCCCGAAAATCCAATAATCAGGATATTTTTTTAATCGTTTAAATTGATTGTTTAAATCTATACCAAAAGCATGTGATATATCAGAATGATATTTGAAAAATGGGGCATGATGTGTAATCACTATACAATATTCACTTTCACAGTTATTTATTTCTTTCTTGATATATTTTATAGATTTTTCATGAAGTTTTACAATATCTGTTGAACTTATTAAATTATACTTATCATTTAATATATAATTAAAATCATTTAAAGTATTAACAATTTTCATTTGTATACCAGCATGCTCACCTAATTTTGTCCACATAGTTGAACCAATAAATTTTATATTATCTATTATTATACTTTCATTATTTAAAAAATGATAATTTTTATATTCTTGTGCAAATAATCTACATTTATCATCTATTTCTGACATACTTAATAGTTTATTGCTACAACTGTAGTATAAATGATTACCTGCAATTTCAATAATTGTTAAATCAGGATATAGATTCATAAGTTTTTCACAAAATGTTAAATTATATGGAAACTCATCTGTATCACCTGCTAATACAAGAATATCTACACCATCTAAGTTTAATTGTTGAATTATATAATCTTCACTTATATCAAAACATGTTCTATTTAAAGTAACATGCAAATCACTTGCATATCTAATTGTTTTCATTTTTATCCTCTAATTGTTCAAGTGCATCATATACAGTAATTTGAGTATAGTTATCTTTGTCAAATTTTAATATATTTTTTTCTGTGTAAATTTCTTGTGCTAATTTAACATTATCATCTAACCATTGTTGTATATCAGACATTTCAATATTACTCATATTATTTATCATTAAATCTAATAAAGTTAATTGATATTCATAATGTTCACATAATTTTATTAACTGTATTTTTGTTAATTTATTTTTATCCATCTTTTTCTTCCCACACACCAAGTGTTTTATTAAAAACTTTATTACTAGGTTGCTGTACTTTTATGGTACATATATTTCTTTTTTTAAACTCTTTTTCTTGCCGAATTTTATCTTGTTGGTATAATCTGAATTGGTCTACAAATTTAGTTACAATTAGAGTAATTAAAAATAATAGTAAATAAAAAAGTATAAAACCTATTATAATTTTTAATATTACCATTTTGTAGAATCCTTGATTTTCTCTAGTTCTTTCATCAATTCATCTATTTTATCTTTACATGTTGCTTTAGGTTCAGTAAATATGGTTATAGCAAATAATAAACACAAAAGTAATGTAACCACAATTACAATCCCAAATTCAATTGCAAACATTATAATAACAGGCATACATACTTGTAACCATGTTAAGCTAACAAGTCCAAACAATTTTAAAATTCCTAATACGCAAGATGTTATTACTAAAATATTACTAATGTTTATTTCAAATTTCATTATATCTCCTTAAAAAATTATAGGCGCTTCTTTTGTAGGTTTATCAAATTTTAATTTATGTTTAATAAAAGATGGATTATAAATATATATAGATTCGATTTTACTTTCATATCTTATTATGAAATTTTCTAAATCTTTTAATGGTAAATCGCCCTTTTTATCAATATAAATTCTTAAACAATTTTTATATAAATAAAAATCTTTAATTAAAGTATTTACTTTATTAAAATTGAACCACATTTTTTACAATTCCTTTTACCACATTCATTCAACATATCTAAGTCATTTTTATCAAATGGTCTACCACATTCGGGGCAACTTTGTGCACCATTCAAATTATATTTATTAAAAACTGTAATTTTTCTACCTGTTTTTTGGTCTACAACTTTTTGCATTATTTTCTCCTTATAAAAACTGATGTATAACATAATAATTATACACCAGTTTTTATACATTGTCAAGTTATATATTTTATTTTACTACGATTCACAACAGTAACAAGGTCCGTTATGGCATTCACATTCAGGACTTGCTTCTTCTGTGTTATATTTTTTTAAAAATTCACCAAATGGTTCAATATTATCAGATGAATCATAAAGATTTTGAATTACATTATCTAGCAATACTTGTAAATTATGTAATTCATCAACTGTATAAATTGTATCAATTCCCACAAATTTAACATTAAGTTTACCATCTGTTTCACTTAAAGTTATACCAAAAGTTCCTTTCATGATTTGAATATAAAAATCTGGTAATATGATTGGTGTTTCTACTGATTTTGCACTTGTTTCTTGTTTTTTAGCCATTTTTATATCTCCTTATTATTACATATTTAATGTATCACAAATTTATTCTATTGTCAATAGTGATATTCAATTATTTACATCCATCTGGATTTACACCATTAAATTTTTGGTATAATCGTTCATATTCATTATAATCAGGGTCTTGTTTCATTTTTTTAGCACGTTGACACACTGGACAATATTCTTCTGGTATACCAGAATCATATAACTCATCATGTACATAATCTTCAAAATTAGAATAATACACATTAAACTCTTCTTCTGTTAACTCCTTATTATTAAATTTTTCTTCCAATACTTCTTGTATATCATCAAATGTACAAGTATTGTGTTCTATACAAAATTTAATACAATCTATAAGTTTATTATCTTCACCTTATTTTATACAATATGTTTTATTATTTTTTATAAGTTTAAGAATATATTTAAAACCATCTTGTGTTTCAACATTAAATGATTTATCCATGTGACAGTTACAAAATTCATGACCATGTTCACAACTTGACATTTCAAAATCATCTAAACTACGACTATATTCACTTTCTACAGCACCACAAAAATCGCATACAAATGATGAACTAGAACTATTTGATACAAAACCTAATCTATACTTTGCCATGTTTAATCTCCTTAATCACAATATTAATAACTTTCAGCTATAAACTCTATATTTATATCTTTTTCCTGAAAACCTAAATCTTGTAAATCTTTTCGTATATCTTTTTTAATTTCATTTATAGATTTATTTTCATCAAGTTCATAAGGATTTGCTACAATATATATTTTATTACCAAATTCAGATATACCTAATTCATATTTTCTATCATTATTTAACCAAATAGAGTGAAGCCATTCTTCTACATCACCATAATTATTATATGCACAAAATCCTGTGCCTTCACCATATGGGTCTTCAAGTTTCATATTTTTATTGTTTAAAATTTGAGTTATAATTTTATTATCACTACCAACTTCTATTCCATAACCAGCTATACAAAAACTTGATGAACTACTGTTACTTACAAAAAACTTACGTATTTTAGCCATTATTTATATCTCCAATCTTATTAATTATTTTTTTGTACAATCACTACATATATCAAATGAACATAGTTTATTATTATCTAAACCATCTTGAATAATTAATGTATCAGAAAAATATACATGTTTACCACATTTATCACAATATTTTATATTCATATTTTACTCCAAATCTTCATTAGTATTAAATATAATTTTATTTAATTCATTAAAAAAATTATATACATTTGTATCACCAAGTTGGCAAGATATATCTAGTACATCATTATTTTTCATAAAATTTTCTACAATTTGGTACACTTGTTTAAAAGTATTATCATCTATTTTTAAACTAGCTAAATATTTATCTTTTGGTAAATAAACGCCTGCTACACCACGTTCACCTTCAATCTCTATTTCTGGGTATACTTCTTCTGATTTATTATCGGATAAATCCCATATTTTTTGCCATTCGTCATGTCCATCATGTACTGGTGATGTATACAAAATACCATCTAGTTCATAATAATCACCATATACATTTTTTAATAACTCTTTAACTTTATCAAAATTATCTTTATCTGTAATTATAAAACTACTACTAGATGAATTACTTACAAATGAGGTTCTTAATTTTACCATATTTCACCTAACAATATCTTGTACCACATACAACTTTTACATCACCATCTATATCGAATTTTTGTTTTAAATCTTCTAATACTGGTGTTATACTTGTATCTATTACTAAATAAGGCATATAACCATCTTCATCTGATACATATGCTAGAAGTTCACCAATTAACATTGAATTTCTATTTGGTGCACCATCTTCTGTGTCTGTGGCAAAATAAATATTTTTCTTATCTTTTAAATGTTCTTTTATAAAGTCATAATAGAATATATTACATATTGTATCTTCATCCAAATCTGTACCATAATCAAAACCAAATTTATCCATAATTTCAAGTCTTTTATTGTGGGTTAAATCAATTGATGGTATAACAAAACCTTTTACAATAAAGGAACTTGAAGATGAGTTGCTTACGAATCCTAATCTGTATTTTGCCATAATATATCTCCTTTTTATAAATTATATTATAAAACAATTAAAATGTCAAGATAATTTAACCCATGTGTAGACAATAATCATATACAAAATATTTTTTAATTATTTTCTTTGCTACTTCTTCTGGTATAAAGTTATCTATATCATCCATAATTACCAAATCTTCACGTTCTGATAATGCACGAGGTGAATACCAATATTCTAAATCTTGATATAAATCTTTAATCGTTTCAATTTTTATATGCTTATCTAAATATTCATCATCCAACATTGCTTTGTAATTGTTTAAATAGTTTGTTATCCATTGTTTATCTGGCTCTTGTTTTAATCGTTCTTCATAGTATTTTATTTGTTTTTTAGCATAGTTTTTAAGAACTTTATATAAATACTTTTTTACTTCTTCTTTAGTATAAAATGTATCATTTAAAATAAAACTACTTGAACTACTATTGCTTACAAAACCTTGTCTAAATTTAGCCATTTATACCTCCACAAGTTAATTGGAACATTGGACAATTTCTACATTTACCCAAAAGTGCATTTCTAAATTTTACAGTTTTTTCATTGTTCCAAACATCTTCTACAAAATTATTACAATGTAAAACATCTAAGCCTTCTTTCCACATTCCTTCACCTTCGCAGAATGAACAAGCATAAAATTCACCTTTACAATTAATATATGAACTAAATAATGAACTTTCACATGGTTCAGCATACATTGATTTAATATTATAGTTTTCATCATCTTTTATAGCTTCTAAGTATAGTGGAGCTGAGCAAGAGTCAAAACCTAATCTTACACCATTTTGTTCAGCATAGTTTAAAATTTCTTTATACTGTTCAATAGTTAATTGATTAAATTTACCAATACCATTTCCTTTTGGTTTATAACGAAGTAATACTAAGGCATTTAAACCTTTTAGTCTTTCATCTGTTTTGATATCATCAATAATAGATTTTATTTTATCAAAAGATTTATCATGAGCTATACAATGGAAATTTACTTGTGTCATTCCAGCATCTGTCAACATTTTTACTGCGTTATAAGATTTATCTTTATTGTACACACTTACTGCTACAGCACCACAAATTTCAGCAGTTAGTTTAGTATATTCTTCACTCATATCTAAACCATGACAAGTATAATTAGGTATTACACCATGTTCTTTTGCATATCTCATCATATTGAAAAAGTCTGGATTTGTACCAATATCACAGATTCCAAATGCAATTTGTGTCAGTAAACCAGTTTCAGCTACTTTGTGAAAAATAGTTTTAAACTCTTCAAAAGTCATATTATTAACTTCTTCTACTGCACCATTACACTTGTAACATTCTGGACATTTACCCATACATTTGCCACTTGAAATTTCTAAATCTAAAATTTCAGGTGCAGGTGCAAGTTCGGCATCATCTTTTACTGTCTGCCCCCAACGTGCAAAGAATCCTGTAACTTTATCAAAGTTATAATTGTAATCTTTAGACCTTACAAGTTTAGCTTTGTTATTTTCATAAATACGTAAACCATCTTGGTTATACACTAAATTTAAATTTGTTAAATTTTCTTTTTTCATTTTACACCTCTTTATTAACTACTTTTAAAGTATAACATGATATTTAAACTATGTCAATAGTTTATCACAAATTTGTTTAATTACTTTTTGGATATAAAAATTACAATCAATATCATCTTCATGATTACAATTATCACAATTTTTATCACCAAAAACACAATCTGCTTTAAGTTTACCAATTAAATTATAAATTTCTTTTAAACCTTCTTTAAATTTATTATTTCTTTTTACATTTTTAATAAATACATCTGCCCAATCGTCATGTTTGGCACGATACCAAACTTTGTACAAGTCTTTTTCTTTCTTCATCTCCTCGCATTCCTGCTCTTTACGGCGGAGTTCATTATCTATTTCAGTTAAAAAATTTTTATAAAACTCAATTTCATCATCTTTTGTAAATTCTATATTCGCTAATTTTGGAATTATTTGGGTAATTTCTTTTTTTATCTCTTTATCTGTCATTTATTTACCATGCTTCATAATCTGTTATATCTTCCCACTTTTTAGATTTTTTCCAAAAATCATTTTGAGTTTGAATATAAAGTATACTACCTATTCCACCACATGGTTCTTGTTTAATTACAACATTATTAAAGTATTTATCATATACAAATTTTGATTGTTTAATATTGTTACAATAATGATATATAGCCATGATTTCTTTTTGTGTTAATATAATTTCTTTCATTAAAATATTTACACTCCACTTTCAATTAATTTTATAAGTTTATCTTCACCTATTTCTTTTATTGCTATATCTAAGAAATTTATTTTTAAGCAGTATACATTACCTACATCTTGTTTTGTACTTGTTAAGGCATACTCTAATTTTTCACTAATTGTATTAAAAAAAATAAAAAATTTACTTTGGCTAATATCATCCCAATCCATTTTAACACCTTTATTCAACCTAAGTGCTAAATCTTTGAGTTTTTGCTTAGTTATAAGATTTTCCTTATAATCTTCTGCTTCTTGTCTAGTTTTAAAATAATTACCTGTATTAAATCTCCAATTATCTGCATATGAGTTTGTATTTGTTACTGAATACGATACACCTTCATAATTCAAATAAAAGTAATCTTCGCCACGAATTCTCCATCTTATATATTCAGTTTTATCACATTGTTCAATCTTTTTTTTTAAAATATCTAATTCTTGTTGTAATTTTTCTGCTTGTTTAATTAAATCTTGTTTATCTGTCATAGTTTACCTCTATTAATATGTACCACATGATTATACTATCACATGGTACACTATTTGTCAATATTTAACCTCTAATAGACTTATAATATTCTTCTGATATATCAATAATTGATTTACTAGCAAGCTCTTCTATTGGTTTACTTCTCATAAAGTTAAATACTCTAACTTCATTTTCATCTTTGAAAATATTTTTTATATTTTGATTTTTTTCAAGTTTTTGTTTTATACTTCTCATATATTTCCAAAGTTTATAATATTTTGTTTTATATTTAACCATAAATTTTTGTGAATCTTCAAATACCCAACCTTCATGCTGACAATTATAAGAAATTTCTTGCAACTTTATAAAATTATAAAATTCATTCCAAGTTACAAAAGTGTGTTCAAGTTGTTTACATTTTAAACCAAAATATTTAGCTTCACTCATTAAATCTTCATAACTTAAAAACTGTGGTTCAAAAGAATTAGTTACAATATCTAATAAAATTAAACCATTCTCTTTATATCTAATAATGTGTGGGTCTAAATCTTGATTTATACATTCAAAAATTAATGTACAATTATTAGCTTGAACATAATCTTTTACCTTATTTTTAAACTCTTCACCAAATTTATTTATTTCAGTTTTAATCATTGGTACAAAATCACCTTTTGTAGTAGATTTTGAAGCTACAAATAAATCATCATTAAACTTATCATATGAAACTAAAGCTAAAAATCCATTTTCTTTGCGATATGCTTTAACAGGAAATTTCAAATTTTGTTTAAGTGAAGACAAAGATGTAAAATCATTCTCTGATACATTCCAAAATTTATTATATCCACGTGCCACAACTTCATTTGTTTTATTATCTACAAATAAACCTCTGGCTTTTACTGTTAAGTCATTCCAAATACTTTTATAAAAAACATCACGTGTAAAATTATAACTAATTATACCATTGTCTAATACTTTTTTAGATATATATTTAGATGAATTTAACTGATTTATTAAATCATTATCTGTTTTAATTTCAAGAGTTTGTAACTTTTCTTCTCTTTTTACTAATTCTGTATCGAAAATAGTGTTTGGTTCATAAATGATATTTATTTCTCCATTTTTACTAATTTCTAAAATTCTTACATTTCCACCAAATTCAGGTGTATCACATAAATTATAATGATAGTCAGCTCTATAAGCAGGATTATTAAAAATATTTCTATGACCATGAATTAAAGTATGTAAACAATCAGTGTTTTCACCAAATTTTTTACCTATTTGTTCTTCTTCTTCATATTTACCGACACCTTTAATTAATTCTTCTGTAGAAATTAGAATAGATGGAATACATGGTATACCACCATGACACACAACATATTTATTAATACCAAATTCAAAATATTCTAATTGTGAAAATTTACGACAAATTTGTCTAAGTTCTTTTTTATCAAAACTTTCAATTTGTGGTATAGTATGATTTTTAAATTGACCACTTTTAATAGAGTTAATATCACAATTTTTTTCAGAATATTTACGTAAGTGTACTTCATGATTACCTTCAAGTAAAATTACATTCTTTTTATTGTAAATAGTTTGTAAAAATTGTAATACTTCTAAATTTTGTATACCTCTATCTAAATAATCACCTGTAAAAATATACAAATAATCATCTCTAAAATTGTTTTTTTTAAAATAATTATTTAAAGGTTCAATACAACCATGAATATCACCAAAAACTACAATTTTTTCATATAAATCAGTATAGTTTTTAAGTAAATATTCTTTTTTAAACATATTTTGTACTTCATCTGGTTTAATAATTGTAAATTTTTTGCTTACCTCTCTACAAGTTTCATTTTGTTTTTCTAATTCAAATACTGCACTTACTTTTCTTATTACTTCTTCTGGTACAAATTTATATTTATCACGTTTACTATTACGTTCTAAACATGTTTCAAGTGGAACATCTGTAAAATCTACAATAAATGCTCTATATCTATATTTTTCAATCAAGTTATAATAACGTTGTAATAGCTCTTTTTTATAATGTGTGGCATCTACAACTATAAATTCACCACGTTCCATACGTTGTTCTAAAATTTCAAATAGCAATTTCCATACTTTGCCATCATTTTTTTGTGAAATAACTAAATTTCCATCAATATTTGTAATTGGAGATTGCATTAAAAGTCTAATTTTATCAGCAGATAAAGTATATGGTTCTAAATTATTTTCTTTTACCCAAGTTGATTTACCTGAACCTTGTAAACCACGAGTTAATAAAATTGTACGCATTTAATTTTCCTTCTTTATGGTATTTTCACGAAGATATCTTCTAGTAGTTCTTAAAACTTTAGCATAAATTTGTTCTACACGTTGGCTCAACTTCTTGTATAGTTGATGGGTCAAATTCTTCATTTTCTTGACACTCTGTTGAACCCATATTTCTACTAAAAGACCAATATCTATTTTCTTCATCTTTTACAATATATTCAAAAGTTGTAAACCAACGACTTTGGTCAACTATTTTTTCTTTAATTTGTTCTGTACACCAATGAATTTTTTCATATAATTCATCTGTATTTATTTCACCATTTTTGTATTTTTTTAATTCTTCTGCAACTTTAGTCATTTTTATTCTCCATTTTATTACGATATTGTACTAAACAATCTTGACAACAAAAGTTTAAATATTCACCTTTGTATGAACGACTAATCCAACCATGTTCACGCATAAGTTCTAAACTTTCTTCAAAATTATATAATCCACCACCAATTGTTTTACCACAATTCTGACATTCGAAGCCATAATCAAAACAAAACATAATTTATCTCCTTTAACTAAAATGTGTAAAAATATGCAATTTTACATCTTCTTCTTTAAAATCTAAATCTAAATTTTTAAAATCTTGTATTACTTCTTGTCTTATTTTTTGCATACTTTCAGTAGTAAAACTTTGGTCTATTGTGACATACAATTCTCTTGTAGAAAATATTTCTTTACCAATAAAACTATAATCACCACCCATACCATCAAAATCATATATATAACCATCTGATAAATAATCGGTATATACAATATTTTTAATCTTATCTAAATCATTTTCATACTTTAGGTTTATATCAGCTTTATTTTTAAAAAATCTAAAGTCATAATATCCACCTTTTATACCAACAAAACAGTGTAAAACGCAATCTACTGACATATTAATCCTCCTCTATAAACAATCTTTTATACTTTTTAGGATATATATTTTTAAGTGGATATTTATCTGTTAATATTGTAACATAATCTTTTAATTGTTTTTTTAATTTAAAAATATCTTTAAGACTACATCCACCAATTTTAAAATGTTTAATTAATTCTGCGATATAAATAGTCAATTGTTTTACTTCTTGTTCATTTAAACCACGTTTTGTAATAAATGGCACACCTAATCTTACACCACTTGTTTCTAAAAATGAACGTTTATCATTTGGTATAGTATTGCAATTACAAATAATACCACATTCTTCTAGTAATTCTGCCATAAATTTACCTGAACAATAACTACTTAAATCTATAATCATTAAATGATTAACTGTCGAACCAGTAATAATTGGTATATCATTTTCTTTAAAAGTATCTGCCATAACTTTAGCATTTTTAATAATTTGTTTACTATATTCTGAACTTTCAAAAGTAAACGCTTCTTTAAAACATAAAAGTTTTGCGTAAATTTGATGTTCCAATGGTCCACCAAAAAGTGATGGAATCGTGCTTAATTTAATTTGTTTGTCAAAATTTCTTTTATAAAGAATTACAGCACCACGTGGTCCTGCAAGCATTTTATGTGTTGTAAATGTAATAAAATCTGCCAATCCAACAGGACTTTGATGTAAACCATGTGCAACTAATAATGAAATATGTGCAATATCTGCCATTAAAAGTGCATCACATTTATCAGCAATTTCCTTAAATCTTTTAAAGTCAACTAATTGACTATAAGCACTTGTGCCACAAATAATAAGTTTAGGTTTATATTGTAAAGCAAGTTTTTCTACTTCATCATAATTTATAAAACCATCTTCATTTACACCATAAGTATAAACTTTATGATATTTTGCAATAAATGATTTTGGATGTGAATGTGAAATGTGTGAACCTGATTTTGTATCCATAGCCAATACTATATCATTAGATTGTAAAATAGCATTATATACTATCAAGTTTGAACTACTACCACTATTTGGTTGCACGTTAGCAAAATACTCACTTTCTGCATCAAATAATTTTAAAACAGCATTAATACATTCTTGCTCCATTTTATCAACAATTTCACACCCTTGATAATAACGTTTTTGTGGAAAACCTTCTGAATATTTGAGCTGAAATATACTACCACTAGCTTCTAATATATCTTCACTAGGTAAGCCTTCACTTGCAATTAGGCATAACTCTTTATCTCTTTTTATAAACTCTTGTTTTTCTAACTCTTTTATATTTTTATCCATTGAGTTTACCTCTTTTCAAAGCCTGTTTTTGTTCATAAATTTGCCATTGTTCTTTAGCTATAGCTTCGGCTTCTGCTTTTGAGATATAAGACCTACAATATATAAATTCACCATTATAAACTTCTACATCTTGTAATTTATTAACATGTACTAATTCTTTACAATCTTCTTTGCTACCTTCTGCATAAGTTATTGTACCATAATCTTGTACATCTTTATTTATATTAACAATATAATCCCAATATTTTTTATAACATTGATTATCAGGCACTTTTCTACTATCAATTCTGAATTGCCTAATTGTAAAACCTTCATCCGCTTTTCTAAATTCTTCAATTTTAGAATTTTCTAGGTCACAAAATTTTTCAGCATATTCATAACAAGAGAATACAGCTTCAATCTTAACTTTATTAAACATATTTGATACAACCACATAAATATTTTTACTCATTTTCTGTATCTCCTTCGTTTAAATTTAAAATTTTTATATTCATGTTTTTCATTCTACATTTATGTTCAGGTTTCTTTTGTGAATGTTCTTCAAATGAAAGTTTAACTAATGGTTTATTATTTTTATATTCTATATTAATACCAATTAAATCATGTATTGAATCTGGTAAAATTTCATCATTAGTTCTACATGTATCTAAAACAACATCAGCATCTGGCTCAATTTCCTGTAAGCACTTAACAACTTCTAATAATTTATTTGTTTTCATATATTCTCCATTTTAATACAAAGATATTGTAATACATAAGTGTAAATTTGTCAATAAAAAAATGGTGATAAAATATCACCATTTTAAATGAATACATAAAATTTAAAATGATAAGTATACTAATCATATAATACAATTTCGTTTTTGTCAAGAGTCTTTTGTACGTCAATTACACGCTGATTTTTTGAACCTTTCCAATGCAAAGTTGTATCTTTTTGGTATAAAATAAAAGGTCCATCAACAAGTACATCAACTAAGTCTACTATCTGTTTACAATCTGACATTTTTTGTATTTCTTCCCAAGTATAACCGCTATATAACCAAATATTTTTAGTTGGGTATAATTGTTTAAACTTTTTGATTAAACGTAAAACTTCTGGTCTATTGCATTCCATAAGTGGATGTCCGCCACTAAACGTAACTCCGCTTATATATTCAGGTTTTAAAGCATCAAATAGTTCATCTTCTGCTTGTTTATTAAATGGTATACCAGAATTTGGATTATGTGTTTCAGGATTTTGACAAGCTATACATCTCATTTCACAACCTGATACCCATAAAACTACACGTAAACCTGACCCATTTAACATATCGTCTTTTGTTATATTATGATAGTTCATATATCACTCCTTTACATGCTCACTCTGTCTTTGATTTCTTCCATTTTTGCTTCGTTTAAACGAGTATCGCCGTTTACACGTGAATATGAAAGATATCCGTTCATACGGTCTATTTTTGTAAGGTTTTTACTTCCGCATTTTGGACAAACATCCATATTTAATTCTTCATGTCCACACTCATTACAATACGATAAAGACATATTTATACCTTCGTAAAATCCCATTTCCATAGCTCTATCCACTAAAGTTTCTATAGCCTTAGTATTATAATCTACTGGATATTTTACATATTGTATTTTGCCACCGTTAAGTAAATCCCAAAAGCGTTTTTCTAAATTTTGTTTTTCTATAGGTGTAATATCTTCTGCAACATGACAATGAAAACTATTTGATACATATAAACGGTCTGATACATTTTCAACTATACCATATTTTTTTCTAAATTGTTCAACTTGCACACCACATAAATTTTCTGCTGGTGTACCATAAATAGCATATAACCATCCATCTTCTTTTTTAAATTCATTAATTTTTTTATTAATATGTTTCATAACTTCAAGTGCAAAACCACCATCTTCAACTAAGGATTTTTTATTATGAAGTTGTTGTAATTCATTTAATGCTGTAATGCCAAATGATGCTGTCATAGGTTTTAGAATTGGTTTAATTTTATCGTCATATTTAAGATGTCCGCCATAAAAACCACCTTCACAAAATCCTAAAGGGTTTATGCTTGCTTTCATTTCACCAAGATATTCATAAGTTCTAATATGTAATTTACGTATTAAGTTTAAGTAATAATCAAGTACTTCATAAAAATCTTTATTTTCCTGTCTTGATTTAGCTAAAATCATAGGTAAATGAAGTGATATAGCACCAATATTAAAACGACCTACGAATACTGGCTTATCTTCTTTATCTAACGGTTTCTCTCCACCTTTTTCATACCATGGTGATAAAAACGCTCTACAATTATGAGAATAAACACCGCTAACTTCAAAATGCTCACTTTCAGTTGTTACATCATAACTATATTGTTCTAAATCTAATAATTCTATTTTTGTAATTTTGCCTAAATTGGCTGTATGTTCTTTATTTATAACAAAATTATTTTTCTTTTTTTGGCATACAATAGAATCTATTAGTTCTTTTGTAGGATAAAACTCTACTCTATAGCGTATTTTTGATTTATCACTTGAACTATAATGATTGGAGTATATTTTTGCATACATTCCTAAAGATTGTGCTAATAACATTTGTTGTAGTGCAAGCTCTTTGTTTGTACTACCTAATTGTACAATACAATAATTTTTATTTTTTGGTTTATTTATATATCCATCAGCATCAATCATACCAGCCAAAAATGCTAATTTACCTTCTTTATTATATGTAAACACTTCATTTGGTATTTGTCTATATTTTTTTTGCAAACCGCCAAATTTACTTTCAAATATATTAATTAATTCGGACAAAGACGTATCACCATTTGCTTTTACTGCTACATCATAATACTTACCTTTCACACCACGTTCTTGTAATTTAGCTTCTACTCTTACACCAAAATTATTCTTAAAACTTGTAATAAATTCTTGTATAATATCATCTTCACCCTCTTTTGCGAATGAACCAGAAACATTACTGCCTTGATAACATCCATCACATAACATTACACCATATAACCAAGCTAAAGAATTATCAATCTGAATATTATTTTCTTTATACTGACCTGATTCAATAGTTATTGTATCTCCAAGATTTAGATTACCTGCTTGTACTACTCCCCTATTTTCGGTTTCAAAAGGATGGTCAGTAGTAACTCTTAATTGTCTACCATTAGATATAGTTATATCACACCAATTATTTTGTCTATTTCTAATTAAATATTTTACTTTTGTAAATCCCTTTTTTGTATCAAATATTTTTACATCTTTTTTAGTTAAATCAATATATCTATTTTTGTCATTATTAGAATTTTGACCTAAATCAATAATATCTTGTGATATTCTATTCCACATTCTTTCAAAAGATTCAACATATAAAACATTATTATATTTATAAGTTATAACTTCTTGTCCATCAACACAACCCATTGGAGAAATAACTCTACCAAATTTTTTATACATATCTGCGATATATCCTTCTCCAGTTAAAGATAACCAATCGGGATACATAGATTTTTTTGAACATTCTATACCTGCTTCATATACATCTCTTAATATACCACCTTCTCCATGAAGTTTTTTATCATATAAAAATACAATTTTTGGAAATAAAACAGGTTTTTTCATTCCGCTTTCACCCTGTCCGTTCATTCTAGTTTTTAATAAACATTTATTACACATAATGCCAAATTTATCTGTTGATAAACCACTAGTCACAGTAATAAACGGATAATCACCACGTGAACTACCTACTGTATTAAACTTATATTCCCAACCTTGAAAACCTTGCATAAAATCTGTTTCGACGTCTTTTAAAGCTTGTTGCTGTGCAATAAAAGAAGTTAAACCTAGTCCTATATATTTATCAATATATTTATTGTAAGATTTTTCAGCATAAGGTTGTAAAACATCATCTATAGAAGCGAGTGTAAAACCACCATATTGTTGACTTGAAGCTGACATTACAATATCTGCAATTACATCAAATGCCACATCTAATGTTTTTGGTTCATTATAGTGTATATTACCCATTTCAAATCCACCCTTTAAAACATTTGATATATCAAATAAACAGCAGTTCATTGTATTTAACCTTGCAGACATATCGTGAATATAGATATAGCCATCATTTATAGCTTGTAATTCCTCTTTGGTTAAAAAGAATTTTTTATACATTTCTTTACTTAATTCATTGTAAACTAAAGACCTTTTTGTGGAAACAAGTGTACTGTCAATATTAGAATTTTCTTTATCACCAAGGAACATAATTCTTTGACTTTCTTGATATACTTTATCAAGCATATGTACAAAATCTTGTTTATAATTTCTATAATCTTTGTAAGATTTAGCAACATCTTTATTAACTTGTTCAAGTGTGTATTCTACAATATTATGTAAATCTTTAATATCTATTACTTCTTGTTCAGAGTTTTTAATATACTCTTGTACTTTGTTACACAATATCTTTAGCTCTTCATCTGTAAGTTTATTTAAAACTCTTTCAGATGATTTACTAACTGCATTTACTACCTTATTTATATCAAAATCTTCTTGTGTACCATCTTTTTTAATAACTTTAATTTCACACTTGGTTAATGTTTTCATAAATTTTCTCCTACAAATCATTATATAATTATAAATATACTATGTCAAGAATAAAAAATAGGGTAACACATAAAAGTGAACCCTATTTTAAAAAATAAGATTGTTAACTATTCAGGTTTATTATCTTTTTCAGAATTTTCTTTTGTTGCTTTATTTTTATCATTCTTTTTTTCTTCAACTTTTTCAGCAACTTGTAAACCTGAAATTTTTTCAATTAAATCATTTAAAACAAGTTCAAGTGTAGCTACTTTTTCAACTAACTCTGTAAATGCTTTATTTTTTTCAATTTCAAACTTTTGTACACCAGTTTTTACTGTTTCTTTAGCTTGTTTTAATTTGTCAACAAATTTTCCCATGTTTAATCTCCTTTTAATTTAGGGGTATATCAATTCTTTCAGAATTATCTTTTTCAAGTTCTTCTTTTACTCGGTTTACCGCTTTTCTATACAAAAAACCTATATTTTGTAGTGAACAACCACGTTCATCAGCCATTTCTTTACGAGTCTTTTTATCGTGTCCGAAAAATCCATGCTCTTCTATTATAGTATTAAATTGTTTTTCTGTTACTTGTTTGTCTTTATATAATTGTAATAAAGTTTTTTGTACTTTATCTAAATTCGTTTTATCATCTATTATACCTTCAATGTCTATAGGTTTGGCTGTTAAAATTTCATCAATTTCTAAAAAATAACTGTTATCAACATGTTTACGTTGTTTATTTTTATATCTAAATAATTCATATTTACAAGCATCACCAAAATAAGTTGAAAATTTAATTTTTTTAGTTGTATCAAATTTTTGTAAACATTTCATAAATATTAAACTAGCTTCTTGAATTAAATCATCTTGTGTACCATAGCATATATTAGGCATTGTACCAGCATATTTTACAACTAAACGATATATTTTTTTATATAATTCATCTGCTATACGTTTTTTTTCAGTTTCTGTTGTAGCCTGTTGATATTCTGCTACCAACTGTTCATTGTTTTTCTTCTTTTTTTTGACCATTTAAACCTTCCGTAGTTTTCATTAACCCTCTTCTACTACGTTTGGTTCACAATTTATATCTATATATAATGTATATTTTCTGTACAATTTTCATCTATATATTGTTTGAGTTCAGAAAATTCTACAGGTTCAAACTGCCAGCAGTCTACACTAACATCTACTGACCTACAATATTCATTTACTTTTCCATGAGTATGCCCATGGGCATGTAGTCCGTTAGAATAAAAATTAAACCATTCCATCAGTGGGTAGTGTGTAAGATGTATTGTATCTTTACCTATATTCATAATTTGACTTTCACGTACACTTGTAATTAAACCTTCTTTTTGACAACGTATTAAGTTTTGTTTATTGTCATGATTCCCTAATATTATATATATATTACCATTTATTCTATTAAATATATCTTTATATGCTTGATAAGATTGTTGGAAACTTATATCCCCAAGTATTATTAAATCATCATTTTTTTTAACAAATTTATTACAATTTTCTATTATAGTTTCATTATGTATATCAATATCTGAAAATGGTCTATTAGACAAGGATAACACAGCTCTATGATTGATGTGCCAATCAGAGGTATACCAAATATTTTTACTCATTTATTAAACTTTCTTTTGTATTATTGGCGAAGGCAGAATGGACTTGCACCATATTTCTTTTACACGTACGCTTTTTACAACATATTGATGTTGATAGTAAAAGTTTTAACTACATAAACTACTGCCCATATATTCTCCAGTAATTAGATTCGAACTAATGAATAGACGCATTAACAGTGCGTTGCCTTACCACTTGGCTATACTGGAATATAAATACCACCTATAGGACTTGCACCTATCTCTTTACCTAGTATACATCAGTAATAATTGCATCTATGCTTATATAAGATGATAAAATGGGTGTATTTTATTTTCAGTTTAAACTAGTTATTACTTATACTTGCTAAAGGTATACCAATACAAAGGTGAGCCTTCCTCACACATCATTTAAACAAACCCGTATAATAAGAATAGTTAAAGCGAACTACCACCCACTTATTACACCAAATTTAATATAAAACGTTTTATACCAACTCTTTAAACTTCTCACCAGTTTACACCAGTAAGGTTGGGGTCGAACCAACTATCTTTTTATATTACAAATATTATTAAATTTTAAATGTACAAATATATATTATATTCGCAGTGAGTTATAACTCCATTTACCTTGTGCACAAGGCTCTACAGCAAGTGTCACCACTGCTACTTTTGAACACTGTAGATTTAACAAAATGGGAGCAGGCTCTGACTCGAACAGAAACCCAAGGGTATGAACCTCGTATGTTGCCATTTACACTAACCTGCGTTATACAGGGCTTTTGTCTTCTGACATTGTGTAAAACACTATTTTAGAACCTATAACATCTTTAACTTTCCCAATTCATTAAAGCACTAGTTATATGAACAAAAGATACTAACAGTATATTTATTGTGGGATTTTATAAATATAGCCCTGCTGTTATACCAAAATAATTATCACCATTATTATATTAGGTTTTCAATGTACCCTGACTATAGGATTTACACCTATATTTTCACTATTGTGAGTTTTACTATATAAACTAGACAGGGATGGTGGAGCTGGAGAGAATTGAACTCTCGTCCAAAAATAAATCCATAACTTCTTTTATCACAAGTTTTACCACATTTTATACTTTCCTTTTATCGTAAATGTGTAACGGTTTAAAAGTCAGCGTTTAAGTTATCTACTTAACAAGAGTATTAAACTATTAAAAGAAAGGGTTTATGCTACTTTTGCATAAGGTTTTAAAAAGTTTACTTTTACAATATTATTAGCATTTAAGTTTATTTGCTGTTTTTAACGTGAACACCCACGTACTTGTAGTAATTACTTCATCATTCCTGTCTAAACCTGACAGCCCCAAGATTGTATTCAATTTTTAATGTACAATTGTTTGTATTTATATTATAGCATGTATATTTTATTTTGTCAAGTATTTTTATTTATACTATCAATTTATTGGGATTATTTATCCAACATAAACCATTCAAAATCATATATTTACCATCTATTTTATACATAACGCATCTTTCAATAGGTAAATTTTCTCTACGTTCAGATAAAGAAACACGTGCAACTAATTGGTCTATCTCATCTCTATTCTTGTCATTTAAATCAATAATACATTTATTATTTTCATTTATTAAAACATTTAATTGTCTAATTGATTCAAATCTAATTTCATAATCCTCATCAGTATACTGTTTATTCGTTTTAATAAGTTTACCAACAATTGATACCATATTTCCTTTTTGAATTTTGTATTCTAAATCATTTTCGTACTTATTTGAAAATACAGTTATAACAGTTTTTGCACCAAAGTATTCAACAGTTAGTTTAGCCATCTTATCACCTTTTTTGGTTTTAAGTTCTTTTATATCACTTAGTATACCAACAGTATGAAATTTTGGTAAATCAAAATATTTATCACCATTTTCTATTAAATCATTAAGTTCAATATATGGTAAACTATTATTACCTTGTTTAGATGTGAAAAATCTTTTAAAATCATTCCAACGTTTATATGGATTTGTTGAAATATTAAATCCTAAAAGTTCTTGTTCTTGTTGTATACGTTCTTTTGGAGAAAAGGTGGTATATTGTGCAAAACATTTTTCAGCATGTTCTATATAAGCATTAATGATAACATTTTGTTTTTCTGTATATTCTTTTTTCTTTGCAACATCAGCCTTTGAACCACCTAATTCACGCTTCAATTCTACAAGTTCTAAATATTTTTCACTTTTTTTAGCTTGTTTTGTACCAACAGTTATATATATTGATTTTTCTAAAGTTTCACCCTCTTGATATACTTTAGAGTTTTTTGCATCTTGCAAATAGTCAAGCATATTTACCCAACGTTTTGCATTTTTTTCAATATTATTAAATGCTCCAACTTTCAACAATGCTTGTATATTACTTTTATCAACTTTATTAGTACGTTGAATGAAGTCTGTTAAAGATTTAAAACTTCCATTTTTACGTGCTGTAATAATATTGTTCACTGCGGAAGCTCCTAAGCCCTTTATTGCGTTAAGCGAATATATAATATCTCCTGAATTATTAACAGTAAACTCTTTACCTGATTCATTTATATCAGGTGGTAAAAGTTTTATACCTAAGCGATAACATTCAGATATATATAAATTTAATTTATCTATATCATCTGTTACAGAGTTTAATAATGCACACATGTATTCAGCGGTATAATGAGTTTTATACCAAGCTGTTGCATAAGACATCATACTATATAATAACCCATGTATTTTGGAAAAGCCATATGATGCAAATTGTTGAATTTTTTCAAATAACTCTTCTGCTTCTTCCATATTTCTATTCATTTTTTTTGCACCTTCAAGAAACATATTTTTTAATTCTGGAATTTTATCTTTTAGTTTTTTACCGCAAATTTTTCTTGCAACATCAGCTTGTGAATTAGAAAAACCTGCATAATATTTCAAAGTCAACATCATAGATTCTTGGAATATCATTAAACCAAATGTATCTTTTAATGGCTCTTTTAACTCTGGTACTATATATTCTTCTTCTGCCCTACCAGCTCTTATATCTTTGTATTGTTGTGTAAGACCTGATTGTAAAGCAGATGGTCTACCAATAGCTGTTATAACTGCTAAATCTTCTAAACAAGTAGGTTTAACATCTTTTAATAAAGATTTAAACATTGAAGATTCAAATTGAAAAACTCCAACATTATCACCTTCGCTCAATTTTTTATATACTAATTCATCATTTATATCTATTTTATGAAAATCTAATTGTATACCATGTCTTTTTTTTATAATTTTATCCGCTTCACGTATAATCTGTATATTTCTAAGCCCAAGACAATCCTGTTTAAGGTAGCGTAGTTCACCATCTATTTCTTTCATGTTATAGCTAGTCACAAAAACTCTTTCTTTATTATTATTAGGGTCTTTCATTGTTACAACAGGACATAGTTCATTAAAGCTTTTTGGAAATATAACATTTGCACATGGGTGTTGACCTCTAGCACTATATGTTCCTTCTATAACTAAAGATATATTAAATACCTTTTGTAAATTATTATCTTTTATAAAATTTCGTAAATTACTATTTTGTTCAAAATTTTCCTTTAAAGAAAGATTAGAGTCTAAAAAATTGCTAGTTTTATTTGCAATATCAAATGGTATATCAAGTGCACTTGCAACAGCTTTAAATGCACTTTTTGCTGTTAATTCATTATACGTTGATATACCACAAACATTTTCCCAACCATATTTATCACGTAAATATTTTTCAATTTTTGGTTTATCATCTGGTGACCAGTCACAATCTGCATCCATCATTGAAATTCTATCAGGTGATATAAATCTTTCTATCATTAGATGATATTTTACTGGGTCTAATTGTGTAATATCTAAACAATATAATATTAAACTTGCACCCATACTACCACGACCATAAGACCTGTAAATTCCATTATCTTTAGCATATTTATATACATCATATAGCATATACACATAATCTTGCATATCCATTTTTTCTATAATTTCAAATTCGTATTTAATTCTATCTATATACTCTTTATTGTACGTAGTAGAACCAAATCTTTTTATAAAACCTTCTTTAGTTAACTGTTTTAATTTATCACAAACATCTTTTTTATCACCAAAATTAGGCATTGTATATTTTTTGTTTGCAATTTCAAATTCTTCTACTTTATCTGCTATTTCACTTGTGTTTTTAAAACATTCTTCAATAAACTGTAGTGGATATTCACTAAACGTTTCTAACATTTCTGCTTCATTTTTTAAATAATACTCATGGCTATCAAAACTAAACGCTGGTTTACTTAATTTTGAACCAGTATTTTTACACAACAAAACTTGATGTGCTTCCCAATCTTCTTTCAAATAATAATGAGCATCTTGTTGTACAATACATTTTACACCATATTGTTTACTCATTTTTATCAACCATTTATTATAATCAGTTTGTTTAAGTCTATCTTCTTCTTTAAATGAATTATGTTCTTGAAGTTCTAAATAAAAATCTTCTTTAAACTCCTGATGAAGTAATTTAAGTACACTTTCTGCTTTTTCTAAATCTCCATTTAGAAACGGTTTGCCAAGTATGCCACCTATACATGCTGATGTTATAATAATATCTTGTTTATATTGTAATAAATCTTGCAATGTTATACGAGGGTCATAATAATGTCTATCATTCTTCCAAGATAAATTATGTAGTTTAATAAGGTTGTGATATCCATTTTTATTTTTAGCTAATGCACATAAATGATGATTATCACGAATTTTATTACCTTTTTCGTCTAATTTATTTTCAGTTACATAAAATTCAATTCCAACTAAAGGTTTCATATTATTTTTTTTACACAAATTTAACAATTTTAATGAAGATGTTAAATTTCCATGATTCATAACACCAATAGCTGGTATATTATTAGCTACAGCCCAACTTACGTAATCTTCTAATTTTAATGTGCTATCTAGTAATGAACCTAGGCAATCATGAGTATGAAATGGAATATAGTTTGACATTTACTGTTACCTCTAAATATAGTATAACAAAATTTTATTTATTTGTCAACTTCTTTATAGTATGCAAACTGTGGATTCAAAACTTTATTTTTACAATGGTTTTGTATTGCAGTGCTACTTAAATTATTATCTTCGCCACAAACAATAGAGTTTTTATAAACTTTATTATCGCTTAATCTTATAACTTTTATACTTTTTATTTCACTTAAATGACTTCTTGTTTCTTCTGTATGATGTTTTCCATAAAATGAATTTTTATTTCCAATTCTTGTTTTGGCAAATTCACTTATTTTAGGCTTTTTCTTACCTAAATTTATTTTACTTATCTTTTTACGTGTTTCTTCTGTATGATGTTTTCCATACATTGGATTTTTTTTGCCAACATGTAAACCTTTATGCGACTTGCTCATTTTATCTTTAACCTCTTTATTCCAATGTTTACCATAGTTCCAATGCTTCTCACCTTTTCTACTTTCACTCATTTTTTGACAAACTTCTTTATTTGGGATTGCACCATCTCCACCTTTTGTTAAATTATAACCAAAATTTTTATCATTAGTTTTATAGTATTTTATAAAATATTTTTCTAACTCTTCCGCTTCTTTGCGTGTTAAGTTTTTTAATATAAGTATATGATTAAAACCTTCATCCCAGCCATGG
>NFZD01016446.1_pt1 | contig 42877 bp, 60 predicted proteins | sample 1095381 | NCBI WGS metagenome assembly NFZD01 (sample SAMN03609891, study PRJNA323583) | gut metagenome | isolation source: feces | host: Rattus norvegicus | place: Denmark: Riget | collected 2013 | reverse complement strand
AAGTTATGCATAATATATCTAATACGCATATCTCTAGTACGTGACTTTGTAGATTTAAATTTAATTTTCTTAAAATTAGCTTTAAGCCATTTAATACCTGTTTCTCCAGTAGGATCTTCTACTAGATCTCCATCAGGAGAAATGATAAAATGGTTAATACCATTTACAATTCCCTTAAATTTAGAATCTAGTTTAGTAAGAGTTTTCCAACAAGATGGATCAATAAACCATTCTCCTAGATCAATATATGCATAAATACCAGATCTTTCTTTCTGTGTAAATCCAAAGATTTCATTAGAAAGTAGGCCATCAGATGTAGGAGCACCAGAAGGAGAAAAGAAAGTAGGATTAGTAATTTCTTGAAGCTCGTTCTGCTTAATATATAAAGGGACATCCATGATCTCAAGTTGAAGGACAGCATTTTCTGCTCTTTGTTGATAAGATACTTCATCAAGAGCTAGCCATTCAGGACTATTATCTATACTTTCAAAGAATTTATCAAGAGGATCATATGAAGTATCAATATATCCATATTCTCCAATAAGATTTATACTATCATTCATATATAGTCTCTCCTTTACAAATATTCAGAATATCTACGTTTCATCTTATTGCAGTAATACATATCTTCAGAGTGTATATCTGAATATGCATAATACATGAGATGATAATATTGTTCAGATAGTAATTCGAATATAGCTTCTTCATGATATTCTTCTATAGGAATACAAATATCATGTATACTCATAACAATATCTCGAAGAGCAGATATAACAAAAAAATTATTACTTAGATGATTTTGCTCTTTGAGTTTATCATATTGATGATTTATATCATCCACTAGATTCTTTAATAAAGTTTCTGAACGATTTAATTCATCATTATCATTCTTATATCTGAATTGAAATATCTCATATATCATTGAGCATATTCCTTCATCAATGATATTAATTCCAAATACAGGAGCTTGCTTATAAGAATTAAATCCTATAGATCTATGAGTATATGGATTATCATGTACAATAGAATGAAGATATGATACACAATCATCAATAGAATTAAACCAATGATCTGATTTAATTCTATGACTAAATTCTGTATCTCTATTTGAACTATATTCAAATCTTCTAGATAGAAGATGTTTTATTGTTATATCATCCATTTTAGTTATCTCCTTATCTATTTAATTATTTATTATAGGGTTTGAACTTACTAAAATATATAGGATAGAGCTTATGCTCTATCCTATTTTTTAATAGTATAGCATATGATTTAATTCCTTTATCCAAGTATCAAAATATCTGCAATGATATGCATTAGAATATAAGTAATATAGCATTTTAAAATAATGTTTTTCTATAATTTTATACCATGTTGATTTATTGAAATTATTATTTTCATTTTTTCTTGTCATTTTTAATAATGCTTTTATAACTTTGTTAAAGTATTTAGTAAATCTAGTATGTGTATTATATTTATTAAAATCCATTAAGGAAATCATGTAGTAAATTACAGTAAGTTCAGCTACATTATTTTGTTTAATTGCCATAATAATAGTATTCATAATATAACAAATTCCAAAATCAATATTGTTAATATTGATAAGATCTTTATCTTTAGACTTATTTTCATTATATTTAATATCACTAAAGTATTCAATAGCTTTCTTTATATCTAATAGAGCATATTTAATGTCTTCATATTCACAATTAGAAGATTCAACTCTTAATGGAAAATTTAATGGTCTAGATTGTATATCATATAATTTATTTTTCATAATTCACTCCTCCTTGATTATTATAAGGTTTTCATAAAAGTGAAAACCTTATAAATTCCCCCGTAGTTATTTTATAATTGTATATTCAAGAATCTAAATGTTGTTTCTTTAAGACTAGTATATTTGATATAAAGTATCTTTAAGAATAGTGAATATAATTAAGATTATCTTAGATTAATTTAAACAATTTTTAAAATTAATACAATTTTAAAATATCTATCTGAAAAAAAGTTTACTTGGCCAAAAATAGGGGTAAAATAGACAAAAAGAGGTAGGGAAGTGATTCCCTACCTCTAAATATATTATTTTAAATTTTTGTTAGATATTTCTTATCTACATATCCAGTCAATGCACCATCTTTATTAGTAGAAATACCTACTTTATTACCATTAATAGATCTTATATATAGTTTAGTACTATATACCCAAGATGCAAAAGATTTAGAAGTTCCATAAATAGGAGCATTCTTAGCAACTTTTGCTTGGCATCCAATAGTAATAGTAGAATCAGCGGGAAGGATTTTAGCCCACTTAGCATCATATGCTATCCAATTATTAGTACCAATCTTATATCTTTCGTATCCACCAAAGTTTTCATGGGTACTATAATTATAGTAGCCTTCCTTTGCATATCCAAGTACATTTCCAGAATCATCACGAACTCTTAGATTCTTTGTAAGAACTTGGATCTGATTTACTTTAGTATTTCTAGCTATAGCAGCTACAATAGTTGTTTTATTTGTAGATTCTGTAATGGCTTCCTTTACTGCTGGATTATAGATAAATCCTCTGAAATGATATTTGCCTGCAGTACCCCAGTTACCATCTGCACCCTTAGTTCTAATTCTGTTTTTAAAAGCAAAAGAATTATAACCAGATTCAGAAGTTTTAACTTGGGTAGAAGATATTACTTGTTCTACTACAGCAACATGTCCTGCACCATCTGCTTTACCAAGTGTAGCACCTTTTTGCCAAACCATAATAGCACCAGGCTTAGGAGTTAGTCCAGTAGATAGGCCATATTGCTTAGCAATCTCAATAAAGTTTTCTGCATTAACACAGAAATTAGGATATTTAATTCCGTCATATCCAGTAAGTAGATTATAGATATGATTGAATCTTGCACATGCCCAACCAACACAATTGCAAAGTACATTGCAAGTAGAGTCAGTAGGCTTACCAGAAATACATCTAGATTTACCGCCTCTAGATGCATTATTATATAGATAAATATACTTATCAGATTTACTAGGTTTGCTAGTTAGAATAGGAAAAGGATTAGCCATTGGTTATCACCTCGTGAAAAATAATTTACCCCAGAGCTTCTTCATCATAATCTGGAACATTAGATTTGTCCTGCACATCAATGGCTTCATCATTAGAAGAAGTATTATCTACAATAGGCTCTTGTGTAGGTTGTTCATCAATATAATCTGGAATATCTTTAAATTCACTACTAGGAGCATCTTTACTCTTTACTTTAATTCCATAAAGTAAAGCTAATTCGATTGTCCAAGCAGCAAACCAAGCAGTAGTCAGTTCTGCAGGAACTGTATGATCAAAGAAAGATAGAATCAATACAGTGACAGTATACCAAATTATATTGAATATAGCAAGCATTGTAAATTTAGTTCTTCTTCTCAAAGGCTTCTTATTGCTTTTCTTAGAATGCTTACTCATTGGAATCACTCTTAATCGTAGTAGTAGTGATAGTATTGTTAGCAGTAGTATTCGCAGCAATACGACTAGAATCGACTAGACCCTCGCCGATAATATATGCAATGAGAGTAGCCCCAGCCATGATAATAGAAGTAGTTTCTGCAATTTGATTATCAGAGAAACCAAATGCAATCAAAAGAGGAGTAACAAAGCCAATAACGGCAGCCCAAAACTTACGAGAGGTTAGCTTCTGCTTCCAATCAATCTTAGTATCCATAGTATTATTCTCCTTTACAGAAAATTGGTTTAATCAGAAGAATATCTGATTTTTATTAGAATGTAGAATTAAAACAATCAAAAAAAAAAATAAAAGGAGTGGGCGAATGAAACCCACTCCTTTTATATATTAGATTACTTCATAATGTTTTTAGGTGCTTTGGAACTGTATTTGCCGAAATGACGATCCATGATTGCATCAGCAATACTGCATCTATCATTAGGGTCCATAGAATTTCTAGAATTGGAATCAGGGCAATTCTGAAGAGTGACCTTTACATTCGGATCTACTGCTGTATTAATAGTATTAATCTGACTACAGGTGGGATCAGAACTAAGCTCTCTTACTCCAGAGCCATAGTAAAGAGTAGGAGCAGGCTGGACAGGAAATTCACTTGCAGTAGCAATGATTTCTCCATTACCATTGATAGAAACTTTAACATAGCCTTCTTTGAAACCGTAGACTCTGCCAAGCATCTTTTCAATGTCTGTAGTGCTTAATTTAATATTGATTTCCATAATTAAACCTCCTTAATTATTGCCATGATAATATTTGTCAGTAAATGCAAGAATATAGAGTGTATATCTCTTTGCATTAGTATTCTTATAAATACGAATACTAATGTTATTATCACCACTCCTATAGATTACATCAGACAAATTTTCAATGGATTCAAAATCGATTACTGCAGACCTAATAATCTCAGTGATCATATAGAAGATGCTAACATATGCATCATTACACAGATTATCGTATTCAAATCCAGAGATCAAATGAGCAGGATTGTAATTATCGGTATGGATAAGAGCCATTTTCATGACTTCATCAACAGGCTTACTAGCAAGATCTTTCATCTGACCTTTAAACTGAGTTGCAGCATCTTCAGTGTCAAGAGTAATTTCAACACGACGATAGCTGTGGCCAGATTTAAAGATATATCCGAATTTTTCATCGAATTTTGCTGCAATGCAAGCATTGATGATACCAAATGCCAAACCATTGATACTGGGTGTACTTACGCCATAGCCAATATCAAAAGTCTTAATTGCATCATCGAGCTTATAAACCCTAGTAACCTTTACTCCATAATTGCTCGGCTTTTCAAATACCATGCTTTCCATAATTAAACCTCCTTGACTTTATCTGCATATGCCTTAATAATAACGTCATACATTGTGGATGGCATCTTCTTTACAGAGATAGAAGTGAAATTATCACAGGTAGTAATTTCACACAGAGAATGGTCTTTTTCCATCTCAGAGATGCTTTCCTCAACAACGTGGTTAAGGATAAACATAACTCCTTCGTACGCTTTATTTTTCAAATCGAAGTACGTAAAGCCTTCGATTTTGGCATCCTCATAGTTATCGTGATCGAAGAGAGCAACCTCGAACTGAGGTTCGATAACACAACTCTGAAGAGACTTGAAAGTCTTTTCGAGATTGTTTTCTCCAGGATTGGTGATGAAAGACATCATACGATTACTCTTTTCAAAATTGAAATTGTAATCATGCTCATCGGCATTGATTGCAATCATATTAGTTAGAGAGAATACCAACCCATTAAAGGTTGGTACCTTGCCAGTGTGATAGTCAACATCAAAGCCATCAGACAAAGCTCCGACACCGAAGATCACATCCTGAAGATCATAGTAGCGAGTAGTCTTATCGATGCAGGTGGAAGGCATCATGAATTTCAGTTCCATAAGTTTGTTTTCCTTTCTGTTTGTAAAGATTATTGTTTTCTATCAATCTCAGAAGAGATTGTAAAGACTCCTGAATTGCTACGATTGTCGATTTCGAGTTTAAACGAAATCTTTTCTTTACTATCAGTAATTTCATATACTGTCCTAATAGGATATTTAGAAACTACACAATTTTGTATACCATTTTTTAATCCTGCTCCAATATTATAAAGAATACTATAGAGCAGGAAATTAATGCATCTACTCATAGTAGATTTTGCATAAAGGTATGATTTACCTGCGATATACGGATTAAATCCTTTTGCTTTATTAAGGAAAAATCCATATTTCTTAATGATTTCATCAATCGGATTTTCTTCACCTCCTCTTGTTGTATTAATGAGATCATAAAGATCAAGATAATCTTTAAAGAGTCTCCTGATCTTAATGATATTACCGGTATCGGTGATATCGGGAATCTCAATTTTCAACATAGAGATTCTTTTTGTAACATAAGTATCACCATATACTTTATACAATATATTGTGATACTTAGAGTTACTATTACGATATGCATAGTTACTGCAAATCATAATTACTCCATTGCATAAATCGGCTAGACTAGGATTGCTAAGATTAATGGCAGTGTATCCTTCATCCTTATCCTTAGGGGTGAAGTCCATAATGTCATAATCCTTTTTAGTAACCTCTCTGAATGGAGATACGAATAATTCTGCCATATTTACATTACTGTCCTTTTCCATTTAAAGTTTTTCAATAGTATTGTATACATATATTCCTCTGGGTTATCTTCAATCCTTTCTACACCAAATTCAATCATATCATAATTATCAGGTTCGATTATTATCTTTCTGATAGATTTATGATTATCGAGCAATTTACTAGTACCTGCTACAATAGTATCGATAAGATTAATAGCAGGATAATAGTTTTCTATATATTTAGGACGTTTTAAACAGAAAGCTCCATATAAATTATTATGGTGCATCAATCTAATAAGATCAGATCCACTATCAATTTGGATAGAATATCTAATTGATTTAGAGATGATACTATTATAACGAATCGATCTTCCATTTAAAATGTGCTCAAATGCGATATGATGTTCTCCGATGCATTTAAATGCAGTCTCGAATATCTGATCAAGATTGCAATATGCACATTCAGTTTCCATCTCATCATATTTGTATTTATTGATACATTCTTCTTTAGATCTCTCAATAAAATACTCTATATCATAAGTGATGGATAGAACTTCAGGCTCATTCATCATCATCCTCCAGGATATTATTGATCGCTCTCTTTCTCATAACAGCACTGAAGAATTGAGTAGTAGTGGCAACTTGATGATATGGCCAAGTGCATAATAAATGTTATTATGCACAGTATATTTCGAAAGGCTGTATTCAGGATTTGCCGCTTTAGTGAACCAATGTTCAAGCTCAATAAGATGACCATTAATCATTCTAGTATTGAGCACTTCAATTTTGATCTCCATTTTTATACCTCCTTAGGCACCAATGGTAAGAGTAACAATATTCTTGTCAGTATATTTCTTTTCCGCAATAATATAGATCGATTCAGGATCCTTATTATTCTCAAAAGAGATATATCTGAGACCTTTATTCTGCATAAATGCATGACGCATATCAAGCAGAACACACTTGACCAGATATTTGATTACTTCATACTGGCCAGCAGCAGGATTAAATACATCATAATCTGGCTGATCACCAAAGTTGATACCAAAATTCATCTTCAGCATATATTCTTCAGATTTAGTGGTATCTGCCATATACTTTTTAAACTCATCAGAGCTGATATTTGCACAGCTATTAGTGAATTCATTAACCTTGTTGATATCCTTAACATCAGTAATATCAACATTGAAGAATATAGTCTTATAGCCACACCCATCCATTCTATAAGACTGATGGCCAAACTCAAGATAACGATGATAATCATCATCTTTCTCAATTGCAGAATGGGTTTTACGATATTCTGCAAGTTCATATTCTGCTTTATGAGTAGCAGTGCGAAGCAGAGTAGCAAGCAATGCACTCGGAGTAGGATTGTTGCCACCAAAGGCCAGAGTCTTACCAAGATCATTATTGGTAATAAATCTCTTGGTAGCAATAGAGCTATCATAAGAGATAATGGTAGTATCAGAAGCATTTAGTACATTCATCATAGCTTTATTTCTCCTCTTTCTTTTCATCCAACAAAAGAATGCCGTCTTCCCACATCTGTCCATAGTCGATTTTAATATCTGGATAAAAATCTTCCATGAACTTAGTCAGGATCTTAGCGTTATGCTCAAGATCTTTATGTTTCTCTACAAGCTTGTTTAAATTCTCGTAGATTTGGATTTTGCAGTTTGCTAGAAAGCAAGTGCCATTTTCATGGAATTTATTCTTGCACATAAAGAAAATGATTCCAGATTTTACTTCGCTAAGTTTGAAATAATCTTCTTCGTCTATTCCTTCGTGTTCACAAAAGAAACAGTCAAGCGTATGCTGAAACTCGAAGTACCTTTTCTTTTTGTCTGTCTTTTTCATTTTACATTTTCCTTTCTTTTTTTTTTTGACCATTAAGAGCAATACATCATTCATACTCTCAATTATATAATATCTATTCAAAAGAATAAACATTATTGAAATATTGGGCTTAGATTAAAAAATAAATCCCGTAGAGAGTTAATCTCTACGGGACTTTTTAGTTATGCTTTCTCTACTTTGCTGATAATACCATTGATCTCTTGATAAACTCTATTTACAAGGAATCTACCAAGAGAAGTGAGATTGATATCGAGTTCTTTAGGAATGCTGAAATTGAATTCATCTTTAATATCAGGATCAATATTACCAATATCGGTAGCGAAGACATTATTATTGCTTTTAACAACAGATTGTGCATTATGCTCATGATTGATATAGAGATCAAAACTATCAGTAATAAATGCAGAGTCAGTTCCATCTTTATGCACTACGATATTAATGCATGGGTTTTTACCATTTGCACATTCTCCATATCTAGTATATGCTTCTGCAGTGAATTCGATATTATTGATCTTAAATTTCAGATTAAAATCAGCATAGAATCCATATTCAAAATCTTTAAAAATCGAATTATCAGTTGCTGTGATACCTGTGATAGTAACGATTTTATCCATGATAGAATCCATATACTTTTCACACAGATCAGATCTGATAGGAACAACAGTCAGATTCTTATACTCATCATCCTCAGGAATCATAGCATAAGCATCGAACAAATATGCGTATTTGAGTTCATTAAACTTAGATTCTGCCTCCTCTTTATTGTCGTAAACTTTTGAGATATATGCCAGATTGAATTCAAAATCATATCCATCTTCTTTTTCTTTAGGAGTCAATACTTCATCAGTAAAGACATATCTAGGTTCAGTACAAAGAGGATGTGTAATCTCATATAAATAGGCAATATGCCCAAATGCAGAGAAATAATTAATGATATCAGCATTAGTATTAGCCATTTTTCTTATTCTCCTTACTGATAAAATATCTGGTAAAGACATCAAGTGCTTTACGATGGATGAACCGGAATACAGTATCAGTAGGAATACCTTGCTCATTTATAAAATCAAGAGTACTCTTACCATCATCCATATCATGATCTTTTCCAGTATAAATGGAATTATCAGCTCCAATAGAGCAACCACATTCTGCATCATACCCAATATAGAATTTACCATGACCGGTAATATGCTTACTACCATCATTATTATCCATGATATTGGAAATGATAGTACCAGACAATTTATCAGTAGAAATATAAACACATGCTGTGTATCCATGTCCACAGATAAAGAAATTAATTTCTACATATGCAGGACAATTGCTGGTAGGTTCATCAAACCTGATATTGTTAGTATCGTTTACTCCAATTACTTCTTTTGCGATTTCATCAAAGTACATTCTAGATACTTCAGTACCAAAGCCAGCTTTGGACTTAATATTGGTAGTAGGATCAGGAGTCTTTTGATACACATCATAGAAAGCCTGATATTCAGGAAGAGCATCTTCATACTTTTTATAAGCACGAGAAGTGTAAAGCGGAGTATACACAGGGCTATAAGATAAGAGTCCATTAGCACCGAGAACCGCTACATGATCATACACTGCATCCTGGAAAATATATCTAGGATGATTGCTGTTAGTATAATAATCCAGTTCAAAAATGGTCAAATAATGACCATTGATAAAGATAGAATTGATAATGCTAGTGTGAGTGAAGTTCATAATTATTCTCCTTCTTTAACTTTGCTATTGTGAGTAGTCATGATAGTAGGAATTGCTTGTGTAATTACATAATTGCAAAGATACACAGGATCAACATTATACTTCTTAATGAATTCATCACTTGCTTTACAGTTTCTATCATAAGAAGCATAGACATGATAATCTTTAGGCGTGATAGCATTAATAAGATATCTATCATTTGCCTTTTTAGATCTAGACTTAATACGATCAATATCGAGATCACAAGAATGTTTTACAACAAGATTTCTATTTGCATCTACGATATCAATGATGGTATAATTGTGAGCAATACAAACATCATTCGATCCAGCGAAATTGAAACTGATATTCACAGTATATTCCTCATTATCAAATGCTGTAATAACACTGCTCAAAAGCATCATGACACTGGGCTCGATCATATAGAAGTCTACATAGAATTCATCACAGGTAAACATTTCTTTTGCAGAAATAAGATCAAAGTCTTTTCCTTTAGAGGTGAAACTCGGAGCAGCATCTCTAAAGGTTACAAGATTGATATTTGCATATTGAGAAATAATATCTTCATATTTCTTTTCTGCATCTTCAATTTTATCAAAGAATCCATAGGTACTGCAATTGAAGACTTCGTATCTAGGGGTAGAAGAGGGAATCTCATGATATCGTAAGATATCATCCAAGACAAGATATCTGCAGATATCTTTGTCAGTTTTATTTACCCATTCCTGAATGGTAATCTTATGGCCTTTAACAAGTTTTCGTTTCAGATCATGAATCCTAGCATCTGTAATCATAGTGTACATCCTTTCTATTTTATAAAAGATATATGGTAAAGATATCTTCCTTACCATTATTATAATATCTGCCTGAATATAAAAATAAAAAATAAAAGGAGTGGGCAAATGAAACCCACTCCTTTTATATAATTTATTATTAGCCTTCTTTCTTTTTATCAACATAATCTTTAGGTTTAAATTCTTTATCTTTATTACGGATAAAATGTTCAACCCAGATTACCTTGCCAGATTTATAATGACGGAAATGACCCTTGACAGTAACAGCATACTGACAAGGTGTATATTTCCGTTTCTCTTTAGCTTCTGTTTCAGTAACAGGAATTACTTTCTTAGTAATTCCATATACTTTATGGGAGCAGATACTAGTCTCAAAGCGAGGTTTATCATTTGTTTTTAGAGTATAGTTACTAGAACCATCAATAGATCCAGTAACCACATCCTTTTTGGAAACGAGTTCTACATGATAAGCCATATACTTAAAGATATCTATTGCTACGTTTACATAATATCTTTCTCCATGTGCATCATTAGACGTAGCATTAGATATACTAGTTATTTTATCTGTATTAATATCATACATACACGAAATAGCAATCATGATTCGACCATTTGTCTGTAGTAATAATACTTCAATCAGTAAAATATTTGGTTTATCATGTGACTTGTCAACTGTAATAGCTGCAGAAGATACTATTTTGTGATTATAATCAGGCCGTGGTATCGTATTTTTCTTACTAGTAGCTATTAAGGTAAAACTATCAGATCCTACCATTATTGCACAATGATCTAGAGGAAATACTGGCTTAAGCAGATTATTTGGGTCATATAAGCTATAATCACTTCCTATAACTATTCTATCTCTATTGCGATCGTTAAAGCAAATATAATCATCAATAAAATATTTTCTATTGAAATAATATTCTTCTACTTTAATGATCTTTTTTGCCTTTTTCTTTCTATGGCTGCTAATAACTTTTTTGCTAAAATATTCTGGATGGATATTGTGAAAATTAAATATCATTATACATAATCCAACAATTTTAGTATCTATTGGTATATTTTTATTATTAACATCATTTCTTAAAATAGATTTGATATTCATGACAATTGTTTTGCCTTTTACAAATGAATTTAGTTTATAAGTTCCAGTATCTACAGTTATTTCGTCTCCAGATATATTTCTTACAATGAATGATTGCTTACCAGTAGATATCATATATGAATTAATATATTTGGTAATAGTATTTTGATTCAAATATATACCATAGAATATATCTTTTGAATTTAAACTTTGAAGTCTAGAATCAATGATTCCATAATCGCTATTAGCAATTACCCCGTTGTCAAAACCATCAAGAAAGATTTTATTCAATTTACTTACGTCCATAATTTTGGACCTCCTTATAAAAGATTTTTAGACTTTGATAAAGAAACTATTTGTCTTTATCAATATTATAATATCTAATTAAAATAAATAAAATCCGGAAGAGATTATACTCTTCCGGAATATTTTTAATTGGATTGTCTTACTAGCATTCTATCAATTTCTGTACGGCAAAATACTTTAATCATATTCTGTTCATCAGTTTCATTTTCTGGAAGTCTTGTATTGCACATTTGTGCAGTAACTTCTTCACAGATTTTAAATAATTTATCTGGAAGGGTAATACGATTGTATCCTTCAATTTTAGGTGCAATATCTTCTAGCATTTTATAATATCTATAATGTCTATTTTTACTACTAAGATAAACAATAGTCATCTTATTATCATCTATACTAGAAAGATTAAGTACCGGAGAATCTTTTTCTACTGGAAATAATACTTGTTTATCATTACCAAGTTTTACCATAATATACGGATAATAAGATCCTTTGATATTATACCAAAATTTATCTCCTACCATTAAAAAATCTTTTCTCATTTATTTTTCCTCCTCACATGCTTTTTGATTCCATGCTTCATCTTTATCAATATAATCCATAATAAAATCAAAAGTGCTCATACCACCAATGATTTCTTTAGGAAATTCTTGTATATTTCCTATAGACTTTATACTAGTCTCATCTGATCTAATACTAATAAATCCTAAAACATTAGAATCTTCTAATGTGTAAAGCATATACATCTTGTCATCATTAAATTTGCCTTTATGAAATACACATCTTGAGATTTTATATTTCTTATCATTGATTGTAATATATGCAAATTGACCTTTAACACGACCATTTGATATTCTAATATTTGCTTGATATCTAAGCTCTAATTTAATCTTCATTATTAAGTACCATAAATCCTTTCCATGCCGGATTATAATAAATATACATTAAAAGAAATACTATAAAATCCATCTGGCCAATATACTCATGAGGTAATTCTTTTACGATTTCATAAGATCTTGTACCAGGGTATATATTACAATTAATGCCTCCAATGATATTATCATTATCGTCTTTAAATATAAAATTATCTTGTGTATTTTTATATGTAGTATATTTGCTAGTATGTCTTTCAATGATGCATTTTCTAGTATGCTCATCCTTAATAATACACATTACAGATTCTTCTGTATAATCTACAACAGAGCATCTATGAAGTTCATTCTTAATAGATTTAAGTTGTACTTCCATTTTTATTCTCCTTACTCTTTTCACGAAAATCATTTACCGCTTCATTCAGAATATCTTCAATGACACTACCAAATATATCGACATTATATCCATGATTTTCAAATACATCATAGCAATTAATATAGTTTCCATTTTGATCATAGCATTCAAATATATAATTAACAAGTAAGTCTTTTAAATCAGCAGCATTTCCTGTATCATAATCATATACAAAAGTATATGTATCTCCATTGGTAAATTTCAGAGTTCCGGAATATACGTATTCATAACTATCAGCGCATTCATTTATAGTAATTTTAATATCATGCTCAATAGTCCCTCTTAACAGATAATATCCATTCGGAATATAGATCTTATCTTTATCAGGATCTACATATTTAGGATATTCAAGAGCAGAAATAGTATCAGAATCAATATCAAGATTATTAATCTCTATTACATAATCTGCATAAGTATCAAGAATTTTCCTATAATCATCATTGAAGTTAGAATATCTATCAGCTGCAGAAATTGCAGTAGACGGATAATCTTTAAAGATCTGCTTAATTCCAGGTATGTGAAGATGGACTCTATAAGTTGTATATTTTTCAGGTAAACTATATTCCTCTAGAATTACAATATAACCTTTAATAGAAGAAACCTTAAGTGCTTTAATTTTGTATTCCATTTTTATACTCCTTATTCCATGCTTTTACAAAATCATCATATATATCATCAATTCGTCCATATGGATCTTTACAAAGATCACTTTTTAGATTCATATTTAATACATAATATTTTCTATGAGTATTAAATGCATTATCATCTATAAAGTCAAAGATTTGTATTCCATCAGGATAGCTAAGTTTTGCACCTTCTATTCTATTATTATAATCTTTTTCTGCTTCATCTTTAGAATAGAAATTAGATCTATAAAACTCACTAATATATTTATATTTCTTAGATAATATTTTATTTGGATTTTCACAATAGAGAATAGTTCCAATACAATATAAATCTTTTCCTTGGTATGACCATTTTTCTAAGAATGCAGAATATGGATGCTTATCTATATAATACGTACAAGCTTTAAGTATAGTAATTGTAAGAGTGTAATAAGAATCATCTATCATTTATTACTACATTCCTTTCTATATAAATTAATGAATTCGTATAATTTAGGAATCATATCAGAATTATCATCATCTATTTTCTCATTAATAGCATCTTCTATAGTAATAGATTTAATTACACAATTATCATATGCAGCATGCATTATTGGTTTATGATAATTAAAATAATCTTCAATCTTCTTCCAATTTTCAGTTGAATTATAGAATAATCCTCTTGTTTTAGAAAATAGAAATTTAGTATTTCTTATAGATGGTTCAAAATCAAGTAAATCTGGAAACGATAGATAATCTATCTGCAAGATACAATATTTTACAAATTCACCAATAGACCATTTCTCAAGAAATAATTTATGATTTTCTAATTCTATTCCTTTTATACATTCTATAGTAATAATATTCTCCATAATATAAACCTCCTAATTATTATGATGCTAAGTCAAAAATCAAAATTAATAGAGGATAGAGATAAAACTCTATCCTCTGTTTTATATATTAGATATAAAATATAACAAAAGAACAATTTGCATATGATACAAGGCTATTTCCTATCCAAGAATACATTGAAACATAATAACTACCACCAGCAATATATAATTCACAAAATTCAATCGTATCATCAAAATTTCCAGGAGTATCATGAGTATGATATGCCATTATTGGAATTCCTTGAGTAAAAAGAATACTATTACTTCCATTAGATGCTGTAATTATTGTGTGCTTAACAGAAGCGTCATTAGTAAGGAATATACAAAATTCTTACATTGCAACGCTCTAATCTTTGATAATTATTTATATTATCGCCTTTCATAAATGCAATGCTAATATAATATGTACGATTATTTGGACTTGTCCATATCATTGGCCAAGTAAATCCATCACCAATTGAATTATTATCAACAACGATTACGTTTATTGGAATACCATCGCTAAATTTCCAAGTATATGATTGAGTGATTGTAGTATCCTTATATCTTGAAGCGTCAGTCTATTATTTATCATAATAAAGCATTATTACTGTAATCATATCAGGATATGTAATTTCTCCTGATGTTGATATATCATATACTCTAAAAGCATATACGTTTGTAAAATTATGATAATAAAATTCTGTAGTTCTAAATTTATTAATATCACCATTAGTATATGGTATTATTGCTATGGGTTGTATATTATTATCTATATAATAACCAGTATTTTTATTGCTATCATGAACAATAATTTTATGCTTAATAGAAGCGTCAGACTATATTGTATTAGTAACATACCATACTACACAATATCCAGAGTAGAAATAAGCATTCTTAAATTGATAAACACCATATATATCAAGATATGTTCTAATAGAAAATTGATATATCTTGCCTTCAGATGCTAATACTTGTCCTAAGTCACAATATACTATTCCATCGTCTCCAGTATATCTATTAAAACTTCCAATAGCAGCTACTACATATCCAAGATTAAATAATGCTCCATTAGCATCTACATACATAACTGTTCTTTTAATAAAAGCGTCAGTCTATTATTAAAAAATAAAGGTATACATTAAATGTATACCCTTTTAATTATATTATTCTTCATCGAGAAATTTTAATAGAGCACATAACTCTGCTGGGCTTAATCCACGACAATGAACAATGAAATGTCCATATTCATCTCTAGATTCAGTAATATCATAAAAGAATTCTGCTGCATACGTAGTCGGATTCTCTACGAATGTATCATCAAGAAGTGCGCAAAAATTAGATACAGATACATTTTCTCCTTTACAAGATATAATATCTTCAAAACGAAGATACTTATTATCATTAACTTCATATGCTATCACATTATTGAATTTAACATCATCTAAATCTTTTAATTCATCATCTCTTTTGTCATTATAATATTTTTGAAATATTTTAATCATTTGCATTCTACTTGTGGTAACGGATAATTGAGATTTAAATCCTTTCATTATGATTATTCCTTTCTAATTTATTAGATTAAGTAAGATTTTTATTCTTACTTTCATTATTATAATATCTAATTCATAATAATTTTAAATTAAAAATAAATTATAACATCTAAAAATTTCCAATAGGATATGAATCCTATTGGATTTTATAAATGTTATCTAGATAAATAATAGTCTGACGCTTCTATTAAGTCAGTCATAATGACTATACATAATCCAAATAATATTTATTTCACATTAGGAATCCCTATCTCTGCAATACATATTGAATCTGATGCATATGGAAGAACAGATTATGATGAATTTGTAGAAATATGGTACGATGAAGATGTTAATCGGTATTTAATTAATATAAGAGGATTAGATATAGTTACTGATACTAATAAATTTATATATCACCATTATTCTGAAATAAAACGTATACCTATATTCTATATATAATATAATAGACTGACGCTTCTATTAAGAGTAAAGATATTGCAATCTTAACTACAGATATGGCAATAAATGGGTATCCATTTAGAAGCGGAATTCCAATTTCAATAATAGATCATAATCGTATACATAACTTTTTTACCTTATCTACTATCATAGAACATGATGGAATATATTATATAAAAATATGTGCTAATAATATTGATTATGATTTTGGAGTTGAAAATACTCCTCAGAGAAAAGTTATTGGAAATTTTTATTCAGTACTTACTCCTAGATGTACGGTTTATTATATTTAACAAGTCTGACGCTTCTATTAAATACGATGATGTAAAAACTAATTCGCGTGGATTCTATTCAATTAGTATATCATCTTATATGAAGATAAAGAAATTTATATTACAGGTATATAGTATTGAATATTATAGCCAAACAGCTTTCAATATAACTCTATATTTTTATGCATTTTCAATATTATATCAAGATAATACTAATTCTAGTATGACTGTTGCAATTAAAGCATATACAAGGAATATAGAAAATAACTATTTAGAACCAGTCAATCATGAAGTAAATATTAGAATATTTTATATTCTAATAAATGCATAATGACGCTTCTATTATTAAGAAAAAAGATGTTAAAACTGATAAATCTGGAGAATATTCAACAACATACAATATATCTGTATTAAGCGTAGTATGCTTATCTGGTGGATTTCTTGGCCTTACTAATAAGCTTTTTATATCCTATGCAATACATTATAACGAAAGTTCTAATACACTAGTATTGCTTGCTATTATCATTCATCATATGTTGATCATAAATCGTTAAATGAATATATAAATAATAAAAGTGATGATATAATGGTATATGTATATTCCAATAAAATAGATTATTCTGTTACTATTAGATTATATTATATTTAAATTAGTCTGACGCTACGATTTATGTATATACTGTAAATATCAATAAATCAATACATTTTTCATTAGGAAAACCTATACAAGTAATTGTACATAGAACAAATGTTTTATATAATTATATGCTTATAGAATGCTGTTATATCAATAATTATTATTATATTTCACTTGCTGTTACAGAATCTATTTCAAATATGACTCTTACACAAATAAGTGCTACAACTGATATTTATTATATAAAATAAAAAAAAGAAAAGCCGGTAGAGATTTGATTCTCTACCGGCCTTCCTTCGACAAATACACAATAGATAAACGGAGACAACTATACAACAGTATGGTCTATCAACACACTGTTATATCAATAGAGTATAGCATTCAGAAATGCTGGCTACTACTATTGCGCATTTAGCATTAACCAGCTGCTTTAATAGCTTTCTGAATTCTATCAAACTTATTAAGATCTTCTTGAGTATAATTTTCTCTACCAAGTCTTGCTAGCGTATTAGCATTGATAAGAGTATCTCTCTGCATAAGAGCATTAGGATTAAAATATCCATTATCTCTAGAAATATACATAGCATTACGGGGGTTGAATTTCTCCCAAGCTAATCTAATAAAAGTCTGATTCATCGGTACTAAACAATAAATAACATCACCATCGAAGGCCGAAATTGGTGCGATTACGACTATGACGCTTAATCATAGTCGTAATCTTTAGTAGAAAATACTTAAATAGAATTATTTATTAGGTAAATTATCTAATATAATTCTCAGGAAGATTGCCAAGTTTATCGATATGAGCATGAACACCATATCTACCAGCAATGTAAGGTCTAATACGTCCATCTACTAGATCACATACATATTTAATGGTTACACTATATTTAGCAGCAATCATTGCAATAGTATCTAGATCGCCTCTAGCTCTAGGATACAATGCTTCTGAATATAGATCATATGCTTGATCATCAGTAAGTAGGACAGAATCTTCATTTGCATGACAAGAGATGGGTCTCAGTCCATTGATAATGGCCCTATGAGTATTTTCTTGAGGAGTAACTCATTCCAAGTTCCAGATAGTATTATTCAGTTTATTTCCATCAATGTGGTCCACCTCATAATACTGACAATTAGGAATGAATGCAAAATGCAATAGAACAAGTCTAGCAATTTTACAGCAGATATTCTTTCCATCAACACTCCTAAGATTAATCTGCAGATATCCTCTAGTGTTAGGAGTAGCCACTAAGATAGCACCAGGACCATGACGAGTATTTGCAAAATTTCCTCTGATTCTACCATAGTTACTGATAGAATATGCACCAGGAATTACTCCAGGAACATACATCGGTTGAACATCAAGCCACCATTCATTTTCTTCTCCATATACAGAATTGTATTCAGGAGTTTCGAATGCTGCAATGTTCATAGGAATACCTGCATAAGCTTCATCATACTTCTGGGCATACTTAGGGTTAATAGACATAGTAGTTGTCTCCTTTATTGTTTATCTATGGTGTGTATTTATCGTACTTAAATACACCTCTAATAGATGCACAATATAGATTGCTAGAGATTACTATCAATTTTATCACCTTCCTTCTTTTAAGTTTATTTATACAATGCATCCGTCAAGATGTATTTAACTAAAAGTAGAGAATAGTGTAAAAGCTAATTTTAACAATACACTTTATCGACCGATCATATCTTTATCCAGTAGGAACTCTGCAATTCCTATCTATATATTTCTATACTTCTCTGGATATGCATCTTTTCGATTTAAATGGATTTATCTGCTGCCTCAGTACCATACCTAAGGAGACTTCTCAGATCTCCTCAGGCTCTACATAATGATCTGTGAGCACACCCGTTTCTGGGCTTTGCTGCTGATCTTCAATTTTGCACATATTAAGTGCTGATCTTTAAGGAACTAGAATTAGGTTTGCGCTTCCGTATATTCTAGCTTTTATTGCATCCTAGATCATCCTGTAAATTCTTTCTGACTTTCGTCGGCTTTCACGCTTACCATTGCTAGTTACGTTGTAGCTTTACAGGCATTATGGTTTTCCAGCAGTTAGATGCATTAGTGACTCTAAATTACTTTAGAGAAAGGACTTCTGTGGTGACATTATTGTACCGATGAAAGTACGTAAATAGCACCACTGCTATTTAATCCGCAGCCAAGAATTTTAAGATCTGTAGAGGAACTGCTAAGGTATAAGAATCAGTAATTCCAACACAGAACATTTGCAGAATAGAGCCATAAGCAAGTGTAGGATTTCGTCCGATGATAACCGGAAGTCCACGCATGCCTTTGTGCTTAAAATCATCGATGATGGATTGAATAATGGTATTTATACGCTTATTAGGCTCAATAGTAGCTTTATACCAAATATCATGTGCTTGTGTAGGAGTCATGCCATGCATACGACAGAGAATATTTTTAATTCTTTGCTCAAGCATAACAGTCAATGCTACAGCAGGCATAGTAATCTCATCAATACGAAGATTAGGATTTTGAACAATAACACAACGAGAAGAGAAGTTATAGCGTCCACCAAGTAGGCATCTAAAGTCTCCCTTCTTACCTGCTAGAATGGAAATCTGTTCAGCATAGATTTCCATAAACTTCTTTTGAAGATTATAAAGCTGCTGGTTTTTGATTTTAGGTTCTCTCTGAATAGCAGTTTTATTCTTATTAATAGAAGTAGCAAGTTTGTTAATCATTGTATACATTGCATTCGTAGGTTCATATGTCATGTTGTTACCGTCTATATCAAACGGACGAAGCAATGTAGTGATGACTGGAAGTGAAGATGAAAATACAGAATCACGAGACTGATAAATGGCATCATAATAATTACGCTTATTAGGACGCTTCTTGATATAATAATCCATAATCTCATCAAAGCGTTCTACAAAAGCAATCATTCCAATACCAAAGAATGGTTCATCTTTAAGTTTGGGATCATCAATCTTAATAGAATTAAGAACCAATTGAGTATCAGTAACATCAAGAATATTTTCAAGCTTAGTACGTTTATTACCCTGGATATAGATACCTTTACCAAGGATAGAATCGATATAAGTGTAGAAGGTAGGATGAATAAACTTATAAGGCTCAGAAAGTTTAATCCATCCACGATAATTAAAATTATCATCTACATAAGAACATAGATGACCACATTTCGGACAACGCAAACCGGCATTATTACGGCCACGAAGCCCTCCTTCTTTACACCGACAGCGATAACGATCCATAAAGGGATTAGTATCAGCCAAGGTTTGTCCAAACTTAGGAGAGAAAATACCATCTTCAGCATGAAGATCTTTTTTGATATTTCTGCCAGCAGGTTCTACAATAAAACCGTTTCCTTTCATAAGATCTTCTTCACATGCTTTGTCATAATTAATGATTTCAAGCTGTCCAGAAAACTCAAACTCATCAGAATGAGGATATGTCTTAGTAGTAGACATAAGATCATTTGGAAGAGGCTGAAGAAAGTTAAACTCCTTCTGATGCGCCATCTGATACTCGATGTTATAGTCACGAAGTTGCTTATAACCAGTAGTATCAATAGGATATCTCTGCTCTTGATATCCATATTTAGATAGATTGACATTATTGTTTTCCATGTTTGAAATTATCCTCCTTAGTGATTTTATACTTTTGGAGATTTAAGAATACTATTGTTACGGTGGTCTAATCATATTACCACTCCTTTCCATCAATATTATAATATATCCTCAAAAGAAATTTTAAGAATTATTTATAATACCCAGGAAAATTCATCCTATCAACAAACCCTATTTAATCTGTTAAATCTCTTGATTTATCTGATAGATTATTAAAAGCATCAATAAAATCTTTTGTTGATATAATAATCATATCATCGACCAGCTGTTCATACTTGATTCCAACAGCATCAAGCATTCTAGTAGCTTCTCTAAAATCAGCAGTATCAGGATATTTATTAATACCATAATAAATATGCTTAACACCAACTTGAATAAGAGCCTTCGTACAGTTATGACAAGGGAACATTGTTACGTAAAGAGTAGAACCCTTAAAAGCAGAAAGGTCTCCACGAAAGTTAAGAATAGCATTTTCTTCTGCATGGACTACATAAGGATATTTTGTATCCTCTTCAGATTTAGCTTCTCTTGCCCAAGGAAATTCATCATCAGAAATTCCATTAGGAAATCCATTATAGCCAATGCTAAGGATTCGATCATTAGAAGATACAAAAACTGCACCAACTTGAGAATTAGGATCTTTAGATCTCATTGCAGCAAGTTGAGCAATTCCCATATACATTTGATCTTTAGAAATGTAATCATTGCGTTTGCCAGACATATATAAGCCTCCTTAAATTTAGTAATTAATTGTCAAATAGAAAATTAAAAATAAAAATGGGTAAGGAATTACTTCCTTACCTTATATTTCAATATTTCATAACTGGATAATTATTTAATTTCTCTCTTTCTGCTTGCATATAAAAATGCAATAAATCGTATAGGTTTGTATCTCTAAATCCTAAACAATAAAGATCTTTAAAATAACCATCTAGCGCATATATTTTCCTTTTAGAATCAAATTTATTATATACACCTCTCCAACTAAGATAGCATTGAAGAACTGTAATGGCAGTCATTTTTCCTTGAATACATAGATCTCTATATTTCGTTAATTTATTTTTTTCTCTTTTAAATACTTTGTTTGGAACCAACTCAAGTACTCTTCCAGTCTCAATAATTTTATAATTTATCTTAAGATATGAAATTGTATTTTTAATAGGCTCTATTCTAGTTTTCTTAAGATTAATATGAATTCCAAGATTCTTACACAATTCTTTTATTTCTTCAAGAAGTTGCTGTAATTCTTCTTTTGTTTTAGCAAATACATATGTATCATCCATATGTCTTCCATATAATCCATATCCTCTTACTATAGTAACATAATTGTCTATTTCATGAGGATAGTACATTCCAGTTCCTTGAGAAGTTTGATTACCAATTCCAACAGACTTTTCAAGAAATTTTAATCCTTTAAAATTCTCTTTTGCCATCATAGAATATTCTAGAAGATTAAATAGTGAATCTCTAGCTTCTAGATATTCTGCATCAGACATATAAGATACATCTAGTTTGAATGTATCAAAAGTAATTTTAAGAAAATTATATTCTTCAGGTGTTAATAGAGGTTCAAATTGTTTTAAAGCTTCTTGATGAAGAATATTATCAAAGTATTTAGAAAAATCAATGATCATTATATAACAATCATATCCAAATTGATAATATGCTTGTTGTAGATGTTGCTTAAATCTCATTCTAGTAAATGCAACACCTTTTCCTTTTACACAAGCTCCATTATCATAAATCATCTTACTAGCAATAGCAGGATTTAGTACATTATCGTTGAAAGATCTTTGTACTACTTGATCAAACATATATAATGCTTTTACATATCTAATTCTACCGCGTTCAGTGAGAATAAATTCATATGGATCTCCAATTTTATAAGATCCATTATTTAATGCTTCATTTGCAATAGCAATATTAGATAATAAATTTAATCCATATCTTTGAGTAGATGCTTTATAGTAAATAGGCTTAGAAGCTTTCTTATATGATTGATACAACTTATCTGGATCTGCAATAGAATCTAATTTTCCTTCAATATATTCGCAGGGATTTTCTCCCCAGTTTTCATTACTAAAATCAATAATCATAATAAAATAAAAAGTTTATACCAGCCCAATAGATTCAGCATCGTAATGCCAGAATCGTAGCCAGCTTTATTGTTTCTTCCTTTCGGAAAGGGAACCCCCTCCTCATACGAACACCCTGGCCAGATCTTTCGATCCTTAAATTGCCAAGATGTCGTTGATCGGGCGAAGACCGTAGCTATTGTTACAGTTGTTATAATCAGAACCACCAGAAGTAGTAAGGCCATAGACATTGTTGTTGTTGCCGTTGTTGTTGCCGTACAGCCCCCGCAACCAGCGAGATTATTTATAGAGAGTCACCTTACTATTTAGTTAGTTGTAACAAAATCATGAGCAGAGTCCCCAATGTAATATCCATTCTGATCAAAGAATGTACAAGCTGCAATAGGCAGTGTAGAGCAATACTGATTTTGTTGATTATAATAGAAGGTTGTATGATATAGATTGTCCATAAGCACTTGCTGAGTGTAAGCCATTTTCATATATTCTACAAGGAAATTATTGTTAACTTGAAGTTTACGCTCATTCTTTGCTTCAATCTTATTCACTCTCTTAATAGCATCTCTCTTAGCGATTTCATCTTGATTATAACAATGCTTCTTAGAAATTCCAGTAAAGTTCTTTCGCCACTGTTTAAGAAGTTCTATTTCCTTATCTATTTCTTTTACAAATGGAATATATTTCTTCATATTAGCTGGAAATATTCTAATTACTAATTGAAGTTGATGCTTCAGATCAAAACAATTAGCTATAGAATCAGAAATATATTGTTTCTTAATATTAAATTCATAAACAGAATTTGGATATAGTGTATAAGCTGCAGATATATTATTGATTAAATCTCTCATAATTGTTAATAATGTTTCTCTATAATAGCACATTAGCCAATTAGGAAAATCTGTTTCTAATTCCAAATCATATTTATTTACTAAATGCTCAAATTCTTCTTTATCAGTCTCCTCCATATGAGCCTTATGTGCAAAAACTTTTAAATCTCTATAAGTTTTCTTAATCCCAAGATCAGATAAAAGAAATTTAGTTATATGCTCTACAACCTTATATGCATAATCAAAATATTCAACATCGGATTGATTTCTTTTACCTTTAACAACAGCCACACAAACCACTCCTTATTTTATATTAATAATATATTTACTAGTTAAGTCTTCACCCTTCATTTATATTACGGTAATTCCACTTAGCCACACAAGGTGGCTAGTTCCATTACCTAATATAAATGAGCGGGCGAAGACCGTAGCTACCGTGACAGAGGTTATAATCAGAACCCCCAGAAGCAGTAAGGCCATAGACACCGTTGCCGTACAGCCCCCGCAACCAGGCCCAGGCATCAAAACTCCATGATTCATAATTAAATAGAGGAAGTTTATAATTAGCTTCTCCATCATCATACTTATTTCTATTAGAAGCAAATGTACCTGTTACTTGTCCCATACTCATTAATGTACAATATGCAGTAGTCCATGTATATGCAGACGCATAATAGTTACTATTTCTAGCACTACTCAGAAGAACATTACGTTCTATTAAATGACTACCAAGTACTTTCTTAAGATTATTTGCAACGGTAGGCAGTGTAGAAGTATTAATGGTAGAGCCATTATATCCACTAGAAGTATTATTACTGTCCCATACATAATTACCTAAACTCTTCTTAGGTATTAAGCATATACCATATCCATTGTCCTTAGTATTACCATCAGATGCTTGATGATTATACTCCATATCAAAACCAGCAATAACCCATTCTTTATTATATGTACCATCATTAATAGTAACATAAGATCCTATAGTAGCTCCATAATATCCAGTATCATGGCAACAACTATAAAGGAAGTTATCTACATCCTCTACACTAGACCAAGTACCAAGATTTTGAGATTTATATCTTGTATTAGGAGTAGATGTATCAGTAGGTCTTTGCCCCATATCACCAAGCATTTTAATAATAATGCTTTGAATAGTATCATTTTCAGAAAACTGTGATCTAGTAGGGATTCCACCTACTGCATATTTAGTATTATAAATCTGTACCCCAAGTTTATTAGAAGCGTCATTTAGCGAAGTTAGAGTCTGATTCATAGAATAAATCAGAGCAGAGGTAGGAATATAGTCATTGGAGTTAACTTGAGTACTAGAAGTAGGCAGTTGAGAAACACTATGAGAGTGATTAGCCGGTGCTTTTCCATCAATCTGGCCTTTAACAGTAGAACCAGTAGAAAAACCAGTACCAAGAACATTGTACAAATAGCGGACGTTCTTTGCCATCTGAGTGATCTTAGTAAACAGAGTAGCGTGGTTATCAGCAGTGGTCATCTGATCCACATTAGTCCAACTTGTTGCACTTGCTTGGGCAGTATCACTAGAAGCAAACTTAGTAGTGCCAGTAGTATTCAAGGTGCCAGAAGCAGAAGGAGACACATCATACGTAGTGCTACCAACCTTAATTTTATCAATTATAGCCATAAAATTAAATTTCCTTTCTTAAAATTACCCATTTCGGGCTATTTATAGTGATATTTTGTTGAAAAAGAAATTCCGGGGTGATCATAAAGACCACACCGAGTAATAATCTTAACCGTCGTCTTCACAAAAATCTATATAAGCAGGCTTCACAAATTTTAATCTGATGATACTACATTTAATGGCTTGGATATGGATTTATCTGATTTTATTAAATGAAGTCTTCACAGTTTATAGTCCAAGGGACTCTCTTAAAAGCTGTCTTCACAATAAATCTTAAATCGAAAGCTTCACATATGAAAGATAGTTTGTGTGACTGTTGTTAAAGGTAAAAGATTTTTCTACCATCTTTCATTACCATATTGTTATATATTTTAAATTAAGATTGATTATTATACAAATATTTATTATCTTTAACTGAATTTTTAGTGATAAAAATAAGGGTAAAATCAAGTGATTTTACCCTCTTAAAATGCCCATTTTAGGACATTTTATAATGGTTTGGAAGATTTCTCAGACTACTTCGTAATAGCGTCAGATTATTGTAATTTAATAAAATTTATGCAGTTCTTTGCCAAAAGTATACATAATATGCAGGAGGTTGTACTATAGTAGAAGATCCATAAATAGAACTAGATTTAGAAGCATTAAAATATAAATTAAAATAATCTGATCCAGTTCCATTATTCACTCCATATCTTGAATCATGCTGACCAGCATATATTGCGCTATTTGTTTCACTACTAAATGGTTTTCCTCCAAATACATTGCTATATCTTCCGGTAATATTAGGCAATCCACTATCCTTAGTACTACAAGCTATATTACTACTAGTAACTCCCATTAATACTCTATTGCTAGCGATAGATTTCCATGTACCACCAAATAAATTACTAGGATTAGTAGAATCTATTGTAATATAAGAAGCGTCAGTCTATTATGAAAATATTTTTACCAACATATTATTAGTGACGATAGCCTCTGGTGGTCTAGACTTCGGTCATGATCCCTCCCACACTTAGTCAACAAAAAATAATACCCGATAGAGATTAGATCTCTATCGGGGTTCTTTTATCAATTTAAATATTCTTTACTATCTACTACTCTAATGCTAGGTTTTAGCAATACTACTGTGCCACTAGCAGCTTTATTATGATCATACATCATAATTCCAAGATTTCCATTATCGAATACATATAGACTAGGATTTCTGAATCTATATCTAAGTTTAATTGGATTATTTGTACCAGCAAACTTTTCTAGTTTTTCATTTACTTTACTACAAATATTATTCCAATTATTATTAATCCATTCTATAGCAAATAGCTGTTGATTATTAGGACTTTCAGATTTATTTTTCTCATATACAAAGATTATATTTACACTTGCAGTATGATATAGAAATCTTTTTAGAGTAATAGGCTTATATTTAGGATTTGATACAAATGAAGAATACTTATGACTACTAGATTCTACCAAACTTTGTAAACATTGCTGAGTTGTATAAATAGCCATTTTACTTACTCTCTTCTACACCAATATTAGCCTTTAGACCATATCTACGAATTCCAGTCATCAATTGCATTGCCCAATCATTCTTAACATCTCTACCATAATTCTGACTTCCAAGATCATTCTTATTAAGAGCATCACTAGGAAATACAATATGGATATCATCACTTGCCATACCAGGAATATCAGTTTGATATGTATCTACAATATCATCCGCTGCTTCACCAATAGTTTTACCACAAGCTTCTACATAAGTCATAAATTCTACAGCTTCAATGAAAAGACTTGCCTTTTCACCTTCACCATTCTTAGAAACAGTAACCTTAAGATTCTGCGGATCAGCGGCAGCATTCTTCATTGCCTTATATACGCCACCAGTGATAGGACAGATATTATCAAAGATTTCTATAAGATCTGAAGATCTTAGAGTATTATCTAGATTTGCTCCAGTCTGATCATTTACATCAGATTCATAGATAGTATGGATTTGTTTCATATTAAAATTCATAATAATTATCTCCTTTATGAAAAGTTTTCGAGAATTATTATGATGTGAAATATCATTAGATATAATATACTCTAGCAGGACCTGTAGTATTACCAAATAATGCTCCACCTATACCACGTATTATAATTTTATTTGATAATATTATAATAGCATAATTAGAGTCTTCATTTCCTGTATATATTACAGATATTGGGGATCCTGTTGTAAATTGATATCCATCGTTATCTGTAACATTTATATCTTGATGCCTAATTTTAGTAGAAGCGTCAGACTATCAAAAAAAAAATAAAGAGAAGTAAGCTAATAAAGCTTACTCCTCCTTTTAGCTTTGATCTATCAAAGCTTAGGCCTATTAATGAACCTCATGATCTCTATATCAGATGCATCAGGCATTGCCGCTCTAGCAGCTTTCTCGACAATATCATACATCTTCGTATACTCAGAATAACTGAGTCTATCAGGATGGCAGATAAATATTTCGAAATCTCTGCCTCGTGCTTCCTCTTCGACCATAAATTTTGCCAGATATCCGGCAAAATCATCAGAGACGTAGCATTTGTATAACGTATGCCAAAAATCTAGGCCAAGATCTTTTGCTTCGTCATACTTATCTGATATTGCAGAAATCCTTTCTACGTAATCATCGAAATCAGGTGGCAGAATGATACCACCCATAGTTTCAAAGAAAATATCCATACTATTATACCTCCTTAGTATATCATTTCACGGACTAATAGAAGTACTCTTTCTTCCTTCTATTTCATTATTATATTATCTAATTAAAATTTATAATAAAATAAAATAGAGGAATGGAATAAAATCCATTCCTCTATTATTAGTTATTCAATCTTTATTCCCATAGCTTCGATTTCATCCATTGCTCTACAAATTGCAGGATATTCTCCAGGACTAATAGCCATCATAGAAAATCTTCCTTTAACTCCAGATCTTTTTAATTCATTTTCATACTCAAATACAATATCTTTGATCTCATCAATATCCATAGTATTTAGAATATCCAAGATAGCATTAGATACAGCAGAATAGACATATTTTTCATTGTCGTCATCAAAGGCATCAAATCTATCTGTCATGATAGAAATAAAAAGATTTGTAAGCTGATCGCTAAAAGTCTTAGAAAATACATTTACTACCATTTGTTCAGTCATAATATCAGGATCCATGTGCTGCATAGCACGTACCATTCTTCTAATATTACGACGTTCATCTGTACTAGAATTTCTATTTACTGCAATCCATAAAGCATAACTCTCAGAAAGACCAAGATTCATAAGATTATTGATCATTTCTCGATTCATTCTTATGGCAATTTTTCCAAGCAAGCAAGCATTTTCTTCATTATAAAGAACATTATTTGCAGGATTAATTACATAAGCTCGATATACTCTATTGAATCTATTAGTATATTCTCTATCAAGAGCAATACCAGACATATCTAGAGCTACAAGAAAATCTTTATCTGTAATAGTTCTTAAAGCTTTAGGTTTTTTATCCACAGCAGATGATAATAAAGTGAGAATATTCTGCTGTACATATTCTATCATCTTATTATATCCATCATAAACAATTCTGCCTTTAACTTCAGAAAATTTATCATAGATATTACTAGGATTATAAAATACAGTACGACGCTCTCCATTGTTCGTATCTTTAGCATTTTGAATTAAATATCCAAAATTCACATTCACCATATCCATAAGATTTATTTCCTTTTATAAGTCATAAATTTAAAATTGTAAGATCCATTAGATCTCCAATCTTCATCTTCAACAACTTTCCAATCATCCATCTCATCAAGATTAGGAAATGTTGCATCATGTGCAGGAGCTTCGGCATCTACTTTAGTTACATATACTGTATCACAATAAGGAAGTAGGAGTCTATAAATCTGTTCTCCGCCACAGACTACAGTGTCTTCACTACTTCCAATAATTTCTACAGCATCAAGCAATCCACGAAGATCTTCTACCCAAAAAATCATTGTTCTATTATTAGGAGTCTTTACTTCAGGATTCCTTCTAATAGTAATAAAAGACATATATTCTACTTCGTTTTCTTTAGGATTTTTAGATTCTGATATTAAAAGAAATCCTGCATATTTAGCAGCAAATAATGATCTATGTGTAGTAAGATTATACATATTTCTAGTCATAACAATATTCTTACGTCCAGGAAGAGGTTTCATTCCAGGAAATGACTCTAGTGTCTTACGACCATATACAATAGTTTTACCCATTGTAATATCTTTAAATCGAGACATATCTTCTTTAATATTAAAAAGAAGATTATTCTGATTTCCAATAGCCCAATTATTGTCTACGCATACAATTGCTTTCATCATTTCATTTTTTCTCCTTAAATTCAATGCGAGTAAATCTAGTAGTGGTTCCATTCTTAACTTTATCAAACCACATATTTGCAGGTCGTACCCATATAGTATAATCCGTAGCAAAGAATAGATTAGGATCTGTATTATTCTTAGAAGTATTATTTACATGAATATATGCAATCATATCTTCTAATGTCTCAGTATGCTTGCATAAAGCAACTACTTTTACAAAAGATCCTTTATGATGCTTATAAATTTCTCCAACTTTAACTTCCATTATTTTTATCCTCTATCAACTCTAGTTGCAATTTTTCTCCATACAGAAATAGGAATCATTTTTACATTATCGATCATATCACTAGATCTACATTCATCTTTAATATAATTAAAAGGACAGCAAGCGACAAGGTATTCATCAGTAGTATTATGCTTAGCAATATACAACACTCGCATAATCCTCTCAGTAATCTTATTAAGAGGATTTATGGGCTCTAAATTTCTAATATCTACTCTATAAGTAGAACCAATCTTTGCTCCACGAATAGCCAGCTTTTCTTCCATTTTAATTTATTCTCCTTTTAATTATATTAAATTGCAACAGGGAATTTAATCTGAGAATTGTGCTGATAGTTATCAATATGAATATTATCGACTTTAAAATCATAAAAACTATCTACTTTATCAAGCCATACACTAGGAGCATCAAAAGTAGGACATTCAATAAGTTCTTTCACGATAGGAATATGACGATCATAAATATGGCAATCGGCAATCACATGTACCAGTTCTCCAGGATACATATCGCAAACTTTAGCAAGCATCATAATAAGAATTGCATATTGCACAACATTCCAGTTGCCTGCAGTAAGCATATCTTGAGAGCGCTGATTAAGAATACCATTCAAAGTGAGTCTACCATCTTCTTTATCTCTAGTAACATTGAAAGTCATGGAATATGCACAAGGATAAAGATTCATATCATGAAGATCTTCAAAGTTATAAATATTAGTCATGATTCTTCTAGAGAAAGGATTATGCTTAAGATCCCAAATTACTCCATCAATTTGATCAAGCAATACCCAATAGCTATTGTCTTTAAATACTACCTTAGAAGAAGGGTATTCCTTCAGCTCTGCAAATACTTCAGCAGTAGGATAATCGTTCAAATGATGATGAGCATAAGTTTTACCGATTTGGTATCCATATGCCTTACCAATAGACCCTTCAGCATCTGCCCAAGAATCCCAAATATGAGAATTCAAATCATTTACATTATTACTCTTCTTTTGCCAAATCCAAAGAAGTTCATCAGCAGCTGCCTTAATACCAGTAGGACGCATAGTAATAGCAGGAAATTCCTTTTGAAGATTATAACGATTTACAACTCCAAATTTCTTAATAGTATAGGCAGGTTCATTTGTATCTGCCCAAGTTGCTCTTACACTTTCACCAGTAGTATCAATACCATTATTGATAATATCAAGGCAAGTGTTTTTAAAAATGGTATCTGCCTGAGACATAGTATAAATCCTCCTAATATATAATGGGGTTAAATTATATAAAAGTCGATAATATAATAAAAAATAAAAGGAGTGGGTTTCATTCGCCCACTCCTTTTATATTGATTAAGAGATCATGAAATAGCAATCCTCAATGAATTTATCAATATCTCTTAATTTTTCAGTATTTGGAAAGATATTCATATCTTCCACATGGATAGATTCTCCATGAATATCTTTATCAAACACCTTTGCTGTGATAATCATATTACAAATTGAATAAGTAATCGCTCCTTTCATGATTCCGATTATTGTTGTTTTATCTACTCCTTTATTGACAAGATCCATATAATCAATATTAGGAGACTTGCCAATAGCTGAGCATGTTACGGTTCCGTTATATTTACGGAAGCATAAAAAGCATGTTCCAGAAAATTGCATAGAAGAACTGTATACAATTTCCCTTTTCTTCTCATTGTAAATATTAACCCCAATTTCCGGGAGATCTCCACTTCTATTGATGTTATTCACAATAAGCATGTTCATTATTCCTGCGCCTCCTCATTGCTATCTTCAATAGGTGCAGGAATTTCGAATTGGTCCTTATAATCCTTCATGAATTTCTTAGCCAATTCTTTATTATCGAATGTGGCCATGAATCCATTAGGATGGACAAAGCTCAGACCAGTGTTGAAATTGATCTGAGCAAAGTTAGGAGTTTTTGCATTCAGTCCTCTAAACTGCTTAGGGAACAGAGCTTTATTTACTCCCTTCCATTTTACAGAAGTGATAGAATACTTCCCGATTTCTCGATTACTCGGAAAACCAAAGAATGCAATCCCATCCTTCGGAGCAATATATTTGCCAATAGGTGCATAATGCTCCAAGTATACACATCCATCAGCAACATCTACTGCAGTCTCAGCACACTCACGTGCATGACAGTCAGCATAAATATGCTCAATGATATATTCGAGCACATCTTTTGCCTTGCTGATTGCAGTAAATACCCTGATATCAGTATTGTTATTAGGGGAATCCCAAGTAGGATTCATGCATTTGATCTCAAATGCAGCCGGGTTTCCACATCCTGTATTATCATTGAGATCAATACCTTTGACCCAAGAGGAATCGAAAGCTTCATATTCTTCTTGAGTCAGGAATCCTTCATGGAACTCTCTTACGATCAATCCAAAAGCAGCATAAGGAGTTCCATCTTCTCTACGCTGCTTCTGTTCTTCAGGAAAGTGGTGATCGAAACGACCACCACCGATGTCATATACTAGATAACCATTATCCTCAGTCATCTCAGGAGAAATGACATTTTTCCGTTCCCACTTAGGAAACGGAAGTCCAAAAACATCATACAGAATCATGAGATATGCTGTAGCATATACCTCATCGGCATGAAATACGCCGGAATGAAAGATAATCTTTTTGTACTTCATGAGCTTATCGCGAAGCGTAGAAGAACTGGAACCACTATTAATACTAAACATATTTTTATCTCCTTTTTATTTTTATTCACTGATATTCTTGCTTATGGTCAGAGTTACCTGTCCATCGAATCCATGCTCTTTCAGAAATTGGACAATATTGTCAGTATCAATATTGAAACTGACAGTCATGCTCATATTCTGAATGGAAATACCTCCAGTAGAAGGTTTGGATTTCTTTTGAGAATTCTTCTTATATTTTGCAATAGCATCTGCATATTTTTCCGCAGTTTCTAGGCAATCGAAATCGATATAAAATCGATTTACAATATCATCATGTGATTTCAACTCCTTTCTATTAAAAGTCGGAATAATATTTCCGAGCTTTTTATTAATTTTAGTGATAGTGCAAGGAGCACATTCCATCATGATGGCAATGTTCCTAAAAGTTAGCCCAGGATATTTGCTCAAGATGTCTTTCAGATACATAGCCTGAACATCATCAGGCCAGAGTCTGAAGACCTTGTAAGAAACTTTCTTTCCAAGTTGAAAGCTTCTAGGATTACTGTCATTGCGAACAACAAAGCCTCTATTGCTGTTTCTCTTAGGTTTAGGAAGAGATTTTCTCTTTTCAGAGATATCCTTCTTAAATTCAGCAGCTGCATCTTCTCGTACGATAAAACCTTTGTGATCCATAATCTTTGGACCTCCTTTATAAAAATTTTGACTTAATAGAGAACGTACATGTCTCTATCATTGTTATAATATCTATTTGAAATAAATAATAATAAATAAAAAATAATAGGATAGGCTTTATACCTATCCTATTATTTACTTTTAGATTCTTACTACATTAGAATAGTTTGCTTTCTTTGCACCAAATTGACCAATTCCAGCAGAAGATACAGGGAAATTACCAAGATTATCAGTAATAATCTCTTGATAATCAATCAGTTTTCTCAACCATTCTGGAACAGGAAGATCTTTAGGCAATGCAATAGTATCAAGTTTACCCTTGAATAGATCACAGACTTTTAATCCATCAGCGAGATTCTGATTTTTAGGATCTGTTAATTCACAGAGTTTTTGATACTGTTCAGGATACTCATCTTTAATAGATTCTAGAGTATCTTTATTTACATTAACCTTAATCACATCGATAGCATTTCTATCTCCGAGATCAAACCCAGGAAGATCGCATTTTACATAATTCCATGCAATAGCTGCTTTAACTCCCTGAATTCTAGCTCCTTGATTTTCATAACTATCCATAGATTTAATGGTTGCAGGTTTGTAATATTTCTTAGATCCGGAAAGAAGATCATTATAAATAGTCTTCTCTAGTATTGCAATATCTTTAATAAGCTTCAATTGATCTACAGAATTTCCAGTTAGCATATCTTCAAGAAGAATCTTTTTCAATGCCTTCTGTGTGTCCTTAGAAGTAGAAGACTTAGTAAGACAGTCAATACCCTTAACATCCAAAACACCATTTCCTAGATAATTACCTTCCTGCAGAATCTGCAAACTAGCATAATGTTTCTTAGCATCAGTCAACATGATTCGAGACATATAAAACTCGTTCTTCATGTTAATCTTACATTTAGCATCGCCCCGATAAGATCCAGATTCCTTAGTAAAATCAATCATATACTTGTTAATCACAGAAGATAGAATATAGCACATGATATTGATCAAAGCGAATTTTACATTGTCTTGAGGAATAATCTTAGTTGCATCAATAGCTCTTCTTTGATTAATGATCTCTTCACTAAAGAAATCATAATCCTTTTTATCATCTAAGAATTCAATAGCAGCAAGTTCCGATTGATCTACAATATCTCCAAAGCTATCTACTTTCAAAGTCTTAGTGGCTAACCGATTATCTGTTGCATTATACCACTCAGGAGTTTCAGTATCAGCCCAGAAATAATCTTTTCTCTTTTTCTCTTCTTCGAGGAATTTATATACATCGATTTGCTGATGCATAATAAGGCAATCATAATCCTTCAGATACTGTATGTTATAATTATACCAAGCATCTAAAGAGATAAACGAAGAATCCGTATCGGAAACAATAGAAACAGTCTTAACCATCTCTTTATTTCTGATCATTCTATCCATATACTGATGACAATAGAAAACATATTCCAACAGTAAATCTCGAAGAGCATTAAGATCATTAACAATTTCTTTTGGAGGATTTGCAGGTTCAATATAAGGAATTTTCATTTCAGTAATAATCTTTACCATTAGATCTCTGGCAATAGGAAGATCCATAAAGCAATAAAGATTATTCTTGTAGAAGAGTCTATTCAATTCAATCTGATTACAGTTTTGAATAATTCTCCATACAGTATCCATATCTTGATCTGTAGGAATATATTTAAAACCACAATTCATCATGATTTTATTGAAACATTCTTCGGGAGAGATAAATCCATTGAAGCCAAGAACTTCATAATCATTATATTTCCAATCATGATACTCCATTCTTACATTATCAATGAAAATGAGAACATCATTAAGACTTCCAAACTTAACATTGTTCCCTAAGAAACCTTCAAAACAAAGGATTGCAGAACTAATTAGAGATCTACCGATAGATGTTACAGAAGGCGCAATGTTGAGGTCGAACAAAATCGACACGTACAAACCAACCACAAAATCTTCACGCAGCTCGTTGGAGTTAATCAATAGATTAATCCTCTCTTCTACGCAGTTCTCTTATGAACTTCTCTAGGTATTGCCTAGAAGTTGTGACTATATAATAGTCTATATAAAATAAATTATATAGACCCAGGATTTTCGAATTAAACGGACTTACGTTTACAAGACAGCCGTCCCCACTTGGGGCCTACTCCTCTTAAGAGGATAGTCGATAAGCGTCTCTTATGATTTCTCATAAGCTTTCGCAATTGATTAGAGCCGTAGCCCTTTCCCAATTTTAACCCTTGTTATCATTCTTAACTCACGTCAAGAAGGGGCAGTTTAGTTTACCCGTATATCGAATATTCATATAAGTCGTTGATACTATCTCTCACTTATACAGTTCTCTAATGAACTTCCCTAGATTATCTCTAGGATACTAGACTATATCACTACCATATCATATTTCTATGACTTAGGTACACCAGATTTCGAGACTCACTTGAGCTCTACAATTAGTCGTTGAACCTATTAGAGAATTACTTCTCTAAGCTGGATGCTGATTGTCTATTTTAGTTAAAGATACTTAGGCTTACTATCACCATATATCATCCTAATTATTATTTCTGCTTTCGCTCTAATATCTACACATATTAGCAATTAGGTTTTAAGACTTCCCAGCAATTTCTTGGTGTTACCATTTGACCGTTTCCAGCCTAATGGGGCTATATAGTTAACCATTTACATCTATCTTGTCTACAAATATTATTCAGATCATATCTTCATCTCAGTGAGATGCCACTCATTTCGCTTTCGCTACGATACTCGCTTCGTGTATATTTCTATACCTTATTTTGATTAGCTTTCTCTGATCGTTGAACTCAAGAGTATTAAGCTCTCCAAGCTGCTGATTAACCATTGTAAATGAGTTTTAGGACTATATATCTTATTTCTATTTCAATATATAGCTTTTATTTCACCATGACTCAAATCTATTATTCTTTCTAGCTTTCGCTTGCATTCACACTTATCTTTGCAGATTATGTTGTAGCTAATAGATTATTAGGCACTTCCAGCAATTAAAGTGGTTTGCTATCTGCGTCACCGCATATAGGCCCTAGACTTGGTAGTTAAGGCTTGTAATAGATTATATTTCTCAAATTGTTCTGATCCTTTAGGGTATTTAAACATTTCTTTCTTATGAAGTTTTCTGAGGTCTAGGAAGTTTTGAATAACTTTTGCCATAGGGTTTGGAACTATATCATGCCTTCTAAACATAGTTCCATAACTTGTTAGAATTGGTTCTCGCTTTGCAATATAATCCACCAGTTCTAGCATACTAATCTTAGGATTAGAACCAGTGTAATTATTCTGTACTACGAGATCGAAATTCTTGAACCTCTTAGATATCGAATATTCAACTCCAGCATAAATGTCTCGTATATCCATTTCTGGATGTGCTGATTTAATTATTCTGGACATTGTATCTCGATACTTCATCAAGATTTTATGCTCTTTTGGATCGACAGTTTGATTCATTTTTACCATTCCATTTAATATCTCCTTTCAGTTTCTATTACTAAAATATTAGCCCAGAGGTAACTTTATACCTCTGGGCCATATTCAAGTCAAGTTAATTATTACAGTTGCAACAACCATAATGATCCTGCTTAGGATTGCAGTTACAGCCAGAATTAGTAGTATTATCAATTACAGGAGTTTCCTTGTAAAAGCCATACTTTCTACCCCAAGCTTTAACCTTTACCTTTAGAGAAGGATAAGGAATAGTATCAACGTCTACAGGATTGTAGACAATGATCATATTCGGAATACCTTGTTGATCAGGATCAAACTTAAAAATTCCACTGAAAGATCTGCACAACTTAAAAGAATTTTCTGCGATATCTTTATTAAGCTGTGCATCAAATTCAGCTTTGGGAAAGTCTCTGAGATTAATATAATGGAGGTGTGGCATAAAGATCTGCATCTTTTCAGCAATGGTCATAATATCCCATCCACTAAGTAGCCAATCCCATCTATCAAGAAACTCAGATTCTTCTGTATTTGTAGAATCATTTACAACGGTATCGTTAGTAGAAGATAGATTATCATCTTCTCGCTCAATATAATTAGCCATTGTCCTTCTTCTCTTCCATGACAGTCTTGTAGTTCTCGCCAGTAGTATCGCTCCACTTCAGCAGAACAGGATGATCCTTCAGAAGCTGATCAATACGATCATGGAGCTCCTTCTTGAAAGAGGTCTTCATACGCTCATGAACATACAGAACACGAATGTTGTTGCGATCATCAGCAATGTAACGATTCATACGAGCATTTGCAAGCTCAATCAGAATATCATTAGTCTTAGAAATAGCCTTGGTTTCATCTGCAGTATAATTCTTCTCACCATTAAGGTATGCAAGAACATCCTTCATTGAAACACGATGGACATTAGTATCTGCAATTGCTTTCTCCAGGAAAGTACAAGTATCATTGATAATGTCCATACTCTTAATCTGCTTCTCAATGAGCTGAGCCTTACGAGCTGCATACTCTTCATCAGTCATACGAGGCTTGCTATTGAAGTTCTTGTTCTTACCGTTGTAATTGTTCATAATAAAAGTCCTTTCTAGATATGTATATTGAGAGATAAATATTCTCCCATTGATTATTATAAAGTATGCAAAATTATCAATTACAATTTAACTATTTTATAATAACTCATAATGGGAAATGAATGAAATAGAGAGCTCAATTTCATTTCATCACTTTTATAATACATAACCATTATGAAATTTAAATTCTACATGTAGAAAGGACTTAATATCATGGGCATTTATTCTGAAAATAATTACAATGAAGAATTCGGCATTGATATGGATGCTCTTGTTGAAGCATTCCTGGTCGATGATCTGACTCACCATTATAGTGAGAATACTGTTCGTGAGTTCTGCGCTCCTAATGGTGTTGGCGAGTCTCTTCTCGAGGCAAAGGTTCTGTCTAATAAGCGTACTATGGTTCGTCTGTCTAAGGCAACTGACCTGAATCGCCGTAAGACTATTGCGGCAATCATGATGGCACGTGCTAAGAAGGATCCTCTGTATAATAAGCTGGTTAAATATCAGCTGCTTCGTAAGCAGACTCGTGCTAAGATTGTGGAAAAGTATGGTAACAAAGCAGCTCGTGCAGCTATGGTTGCCCAGAAGCAGTATATGAAGAATATGCGTGGTGTTAACCTGACTAATACCAGCTTTATTACTAATGATCCCAATCGCTAATTACCAAGCCATTCTCTAATTCTTTTTCTCTCTTTTTTATATCCCCAGGAGGCGACCTATACCTCCTGGGGTATATTTTAACTTTATAATAAAATAAAAGGAGGTATTAGTATGCATGTACCTAAACCGCTTGGAGGATATCCTCTAGTACTAAGAGATAAAACGGCATCTAAACCCATAAAGAATGAGTTGATGTTCGATTACACTACTAATGATCTCTATTTTGTAGAAAATAATAAACCTGTAAAATTGGCAAGATCTATATATGATAAGATCATTAAGTCTAAACTAGAGAATGTAACAGTTAATATTTGTAAATCTGATAAAGAAGGATCTGAATCTGTAGCTCCCGCAATTGATCAGAGGAAAATGAATAATTGGTATATGAATATTCAGAGTAGAAGTACAGAAAATTAAATATAAAATGGAGAAGGAATTAATTCCTTCTCCAAATTTTTAACTAATCTTAATATGAAATACTCCATTAGATTGAGAGTTTTTAGATTTTGCTCTACGAATAGAAGATGCAAGAGAAGTTCTACCATATCGAGAAGTATAAATGATAGTGCCATCTCTTGTTTTAATTACGCAACAAGGATGTCTATCGCATACAGAAATAGCTTCTTCTTTATTAGGAGTCTTAATAAGAACTTCACTATTTCTAGTATTCTGTACGATATACATCTCTACAGGTTTAATATTTCTCTGGTTAATAGCATCTGTCATTCTAAGAAAGTTGTAAAGAATAGAATCAATATCTGCTGCAAGAAAATTACATGTATCAGAAATAATAATATTCTTTTCAGAGTTATCACTATACCAGATACTATTTTTTCTAGTATCTACAACTTCTTTTCTTCCAGATCTATTTAGAATCATTTGGATAATATCATTGTCTTCATCTGTAGGAACTACAATATCAGCATCTTGGATATGTGTAAATATACAAAATAAATCACAGGATTTAATCTTAGATTTAATATCTTCTACAGTATCTCCAAGAAGATTGCTTACAGGATATACATCAATTTTATTAGGAAGAATTAGATTTGTATAATTATTATAAAAGCAAATTCTTTTCATAACAATTCCTTTCTATTATTCATTGATATTAATATATCCAAGAATATAGCTAGGATTCTTCTTAGGCATATGCTGTGTAGCAGTAATTTTTGCTCTACCATTTACGATAGTAGAATCATAGAAATAGAATCTACCAGAAATACATCTGAAATACATTTTATCAGTAGCATTTCTATAAACAGGAGTATCATGAAGGTTAATAATCTTACCTTCATAAGGATGAATAACTTCTTTTATTCCAGGAACAGGAGTAGGAACTGTAATAGGCTTTACTTCTTCTTTCTTCATCCAAGGATCTTCAAATAGCTCTCCATCGTCATCAATGTAGATCTTATATCCTTCATGTGCAAGAGCCCTAGCCTTAGCAGCTTCATAATCAGGACTTGCAAAAATCTGAGTATCAGGTTTTTCCCAAGTCAGTCTTACACGATACATATGAGAAATCTGCTCTTCAACAGTTTCTTCTTGCTCAAGAGACTGTTCTTCAACCATTTCATTATTCTGAGTATTCTCTGTATTAATTCTATTGCTTCTAATTCTCTTTCTAGACATATCTTTAACCTCGTTATCCCATTCATAAATACCACTATTTTCAATAATTGCTACGCAAGTATTAAAGAAATAAGATGTAGTTGTATATGTAAATTCATGATTAAATCCTAGTCTACTTAGTTTATTAATCACGTTCTTATAGTCAGTATCTCCAATGATATTAGAATACTTAAAAGGACCATCTTTAGATCTTCTAGCTGTAGTAAGAAAATCCACGAAATGGTTAATGCATTCATCTGCAGAAGTAAATGCTTTAAGGAGAATAAAATTCTTTTCATCACATGATTTAGGATTCTCATATGTAACTTTACTATCTACAGAATAGCATGTACCAAACCAACTATCATCTACCGTCATAGAGAATAGATTATTTGTTTCTCTATAGAATTCAGAGTTACCATAATTAGAAATGAGAGCAGCGATACCACCAATTATAGATGGAAGAATATTAGCTTTATTACCTGCATTAATACATGCATCCTTGATAGAATCAAAAAATATCTTTTGTTCTTCTGTAATATTTCCCATAATAGTACCTCCTTAATAATTTATAAGGATGTTTTGCCCATAGTTTTATTTTTATATTATATAATAAGATATTATAATTATGAGATAGAAGTTGAAATCTATCTTAATAAAAATAAAGGAAGTACACACAATGAGCTTGTTCGGATTCTTTGATCTCTTTTCTTCTAATAGTTTTTACGAGAAAGGAGGTGAAGATACGACAACGTATGGAAAGGAGTATCCAGGATTGAAACCGCAACGAGAAGAGTATCATGACTATTTACAAGATGTACAAGATGATTATCATGAGGAGGACAGTAGAAATGATCTATATTAAACATAAGATAAATAGTATAAATCTATAAAAAGGAAACTACGATGACAATTATTAAATTATTTATTATAATTTATATCATTATTATTATATCATAAGACAATAAAAATATCTGAGGGTTATGAAGCTCCTCAGATATTTATTTTTTTTTTAACGACGATTATGCTTATTTCTCTTATTATTAATACGAGTATAATTCTGGTTATTGAACTGAGCATTTACAGGAACTGCAACAGGAGTATTCTCTGTAGGTTGCTCCTCAACTACAGACTTAGACTCTTCAACTACCTCTTCTACAGGTTGATCAATGATTTCTTCTGAAGAAGTATCTTCATTTTCAACAGAATCTTCTACAATTTCTTCTTCCTGAGCTTCAGGCTTGATTTCTCCATAAGGTTCTTCATCTACTACTGCTTCTTCAATTTCTTCAGCAATAGGTTCTTCAACAGCCTCAGGAGTAGATTCAGGTACACTAGGCTCTGCATACACAGTTTCCTTAACCTTAGTAAAGCAATCACTTGTATTATTATCTGCATTTACAATATCAGAATTAGTATATGCATTCTCAAGTGCCTTATAGTCTCCATTACCAACCAGAGTCCATTTGTTAGTAAGAACTTCAATATCAGTCCATACAAAGATTCTCTTAGCAATTGCATAAGGAGTGTTATATAGCGTAACATTACAGTCAGAGTGAGTAAAATCGTCTTTAGTGATTAGACCCTTTTGTAGAATAATAGGAGCATTCTCAGTAGGAAATCTAATATCACGTAGATTAGTCTTATACATTAAAAGGTCTCCTTTATTTTTTTTTAGATTATTACAAGGTTATCGCTATAACAAAGAAAAGTCATAGAGAAGCAATTCTCTATGACTTAAATTTATAACTTAATTACTGCTTCTTAGCAATGTCAAAGGTTCCAGTGAAAGTTTCAGTTGCTTCGTATCCCTTAGCAATATACTTATCATCAGGCTTCTCAGAGCAACGAGACTCATATACAAAGTTCTTGCAATCATTTTCAGGATCCAGAGTCAGAACCTTACCATTCATAACAGATTCGCCACCAATAGCAATGTTCATCTGCTTAGTACAATCAGGATTCTTCTGAGGATTACCTTCCATAAATGCTGCAGGGCCAGCCAGAGTGCAGTTATTAACAGAGACCTTCATATCTCTCTTAGTAGTATGCTGAGCAACAGCCAGACCAACTGCAGTGGCAGTAGTTCCATTTCCATTAGCAGCCATAGCAGGTTCAGCAGAGCTTAGAGACTTGACAGTAGAATTACTGATATCAAGACTACCAGCACGAACCTCAATGCCAACTTGAGTACCCTCAATGTATGCACCAGTAATAGTATTATTCAGATTACCAGCAATATACATACCATGTCCAACAGTTCCCTTGGTGCT